>Ga0210402_10000212_pt1 | contig 67873 bp, 67 predicted proteins | sample IncBWC7MmetaG_FD_161055 | JGI IMG/M metagenome (GOLD analysis project Ga0210402, IMG submission 161055) | Forest soil microbial communities from Barre Woods Harvard Forest LTER site, Petersham, Massachusetts, United States - Inc-BW-C-7-M | ecosystem: Environmental > Terrestrial > Soil >...
TGGGCGCCCGCGGGAGAATTCGCCTGGAAGATGAGATCGAGCACGCCGTCGAGCGGCGTGCCCTGCGTGATCGGCAGCAGATGCGGTTCGCCCCAGGCATTCGACGTCACCCAGCCGCGCACGCGGACGATCTCCAGGTGGCCCTTGATGTGCGAGCGCAGCGACTCGACGCTGGTCACCACCAGCACCGGCCACGGCGGGCCGCCTTCCGCTCCTTCCGTTGGTGCGCCGCCCGGTTGCTGCGCGCCCTGCTGTTGTCCGGCCTGCGGCGGCTGGCCGGCCGGGGCCGGCGTGGCGGCTGCGGGCGGTCGTGCACCGGCGGCGGGTGGCGGCTGTTGCGGAGCGGCAGGCGCGCTCAGCAGGGTTGCGGCCAACAGGCTGGCAAGTGCGAACAGTTTCGATCGGGTCATGGCATCCTCGTTGGCAGCGCGGCGGCCTCGGCCGTCGTTTGGGAGTTCGGTTGGACGATGGGCGCCGGATCGTTCTCGGTCCAGCTTTGCTCGAGACGTTCGTAGGCTTCGAGAATCAGGTCGGTCGGCACCATTTGCGTCAGCAGGCAGTACGACGTCGTCGTGCTGGCGAACGAGCCGTTCTCGAACAGCTTGTTGCCCGGCGCACCGCCGCCGCAGACCGAGAAATAGTCGCAGCCCGCGCTGCACGCCTGGACGCCCGCCTGGATGTCGCGATGGAGCGCCGAGTCGATGCATGTCCGGTGGATCTCGGCGAGCGACTGACGATTGATATTGCCCAGCAGGAAGTCGCCGTAGTCCTTGTTCTTGAGGCCCAGCAGCTCGGGCGAAAAACTCGAGACGTTGCCGTGGCTGTCGACGTTCAGCATGGCCAGCGGCTCGGTCTGGATGTTGCGCGTCGGACTGCCGTCGGGGCGGAACACGCGCGGCAGGGCGAGGTCGATCTCGCGCACGAACTTGACCTGGCCGCTCGCCCGCGCCTGGTGCCAGAACCGGCGCAGGAACGCGGCGTAGCGCGCCCGCAAGGACGGGCCTTCCGGATTCGGGGCGAACAGGTCGGAGACGTGATCGCCCTCGGACTCCTCGATGTTGAAGCAGATCTGGTCGATGCCTTCGGAAAGGTAGAAGTCGAGCAGCTCGTCGGGCATCGAGAGGCTGTCGCGCGACAGCACGGAGATCACGTGGAACGGCACGCCGTTTGCCCTGAGGCATCGGATGCCGGCCAGCGTCTTGTCGAACGTGCCCTTGCCGCTGCGCGTCTTGCGGTGCCGGTCGTGCAGCTCGCGCGGCCCGTCGATGCTCACGCCCACGCCGACATTCCATTCCAGGAAAAGACGGCACCACTCGGCATCGATCAGCATGCCGTTGGTCTGAAACGAATGCTTCACGATCACCGATTGGGGCCGCATCCGCTCGATGGCGGCGAAAGCTTCGCGATAGAAGGCGACCGGCACGGCCAGCGGCTCGCCGGCGTGCCACACCACGGTGATCTCGGGGCAGGTCCAGCCGGAGGCGAAAATCTCGCTGAACAGACGCGCCACCGTCGACTGGGCGATGACGTGCTTGTTGTTGCGATCGGGCAGGTAGCAATAGGTGCAGTTGATGTTGCAGAAGGCGGTGGGCTGCACGACTACCATGCCGATCTCGGGCCGGCAGGGTTCTTGGGACATCGGCCTACCAGTTCAGCCAGCCGTTGTGCCAGCCATTGCCCCAGTTGTGCCAGCCATTGCCCCAGTTGCGCCAGCCTCCGTTGCGCCACCCGCCGTTGCCCCACCAGGCGAGCTGGGTTTCGGGGTCGACGGCGACGAACGGCTTGCCGTCCTTGCCGTATTGCTCGACGGCGTCGGATACGGATGTGCGGATGGACTGCAGACGTTCGGCGACGTTGCCGGGCTGCTTGGCTTTGGCATCGCTGTCGGATGCGAGGGTGGCTGCGGCGTCGGCCGACGCCAGACTGACCGAGAGGCCGAGTGCGCCAGCCGGCAAAAGCGCTGCCAAGGCGCGCGCTGTACGACGATCCTGGCCCATCCGGTTCCTCCTCTTTCGAAGGAACTACGTTACCCAGACTTGCGATACGCTCGCAAATGAAAAGACATCGTCAGTTGGGCAGCAGGCCGGCGCGGCCGCCGCAATGCAGTCGGTCGGAATCGATCCAGACGAGACGGAGGTCGGCGTCGGCGGACGGCTGGGGCAGGGCAGGCTCGACGGCGAAGCCGATGGCGCGCAGCAGCTCGATGGCGCGCACCTTGCGCGAATCGATGATGTTCTCGAGTCGGGGGAACTGGTCCAGCATTTCGCCGAACACCAGCCGCGACAGTTCCTGGAGTTCTTCGGGCTCGTCATCGAAGGCCTCACAGGCCAGCATCCACAGATGCCCGACCTCGGGATCTTCCGCCATGGGTGCCACGCCCCACAGCGCGGTGGGCGTGCCGTCGGTGGCGCGGGCGACCCAGATCTGCGCGCTGCAGGCGCAGGTTTGCAGCAGCCGGTCGATCGGCACTTCCGCGCCGTTGTTCCAAGGGTCGCGGCTCTCGTCCATGACGGCCGCCAGAAAGGCCACGTCGCCCGAGGTAGCGGGCCGAATGCAGTATCTCAATCCCATGGCCGCCTCCTTGCCGGCCCCCGATAGAATTAACTGCGCCGACCGACGAACGTTCCCTGCGCGTCGCCGCTTCCATGTGTGGATGAGGCGGAACAATCGCGTCGGCAATACGTTGGCGGCGTCTTGCCGGAACCATGGCAAACTGGCGGCAAGCATGGATCGATGGTGGACCATCGGCTGTTCGCGGTGAAAACTGCGAACCCCAAGGCAATGCCGAAGGAGGAGCAGCGATGGCCGACGTACAAGCCTTCCGGTTCGAGGATGACGGTGAGACGCCCAACAATCCGCGCCTGCCACTGGTGGTTTATCGCGCTGCGGTGAAGCTCGCGGGCGCGCCTGATCCGGCAGTGCCGTTCGAACGCGCCTTCGCCAAGCACGGCTGGGGCGACGGCTGGCGCAACGGCATCCATCCCTTCCTGCATTTCCACACCGCCACGCACGAGGTGCTGGGCATCGCGCGTGGCCGCGCCACCGTGGAATTCGGCGGCGCCAAGGGACAGGTGCTGGCGGTCGAGGCGGGCGACGTGGTGATCCTTCCCGCCGGCACCGGCCACCGACGCATCGACGCGAGCGGCGATCTTCTGGTCGTCGGCGCCTATCCGGGCAACGCGTCGTTCGACCAGAAGCGGCCGGGCCACGTCGATCACCACAAGGCGGTGAGCGCGATCGCCGCGGTGCCGCTGCCCGAGATGGACCCGGTGCATGGGCACGAGGGTCCGCTCATGACGTTGTGGAAGGCCGGATCTCAGGTGAAGCCGCGATAGACCATCGTCGTGAACATGCCCGCCTCCATGTGATAGAGGTTGTGGCAGTGGAAGGCCCATAGGCCGGGATTGTCGGCGTCGAGCACGACCTTCACGGTCGTCCGCGGCGTCACCAGCACGGTGTCGCGCATCGCGCCCGGGAAGGACTGACCGTTGATCTCCGTCACCTGGAAGGACGGGCCGTGCAGGTGCATGGGATGGGCCATCATGGTGGTGTTGCGCATCACCAGCTCGACGCGCTCGCCCTTCGCCACCGTCACCGGCGCGCCAGCCAGGCCGTTGACTTCGAGGCCCCAGGTGTAGCTCGCCATGTTGCCGATGAGATCGACGGGAACCGAGCGGTCGATCGGCCGCGAAGGGAGCGGCCGCGCGGCGCGCAGCTTCGCCTCTTCCGTCAAGGTGAGCGGCAGCGCCGCGTCCGGGGCCGTCTCGAGGATCTTGGGCACGGCAGCGCCGGGCGGGCGCAGCACCACGCCGGTCTGCAATGTTCGACCCTCGCCGCGCGCCAACACCGGCACGGCTTTGCCGTCGGCCGGCATGCGCATGATGATGTCGACGCGCTGCGACACGGCCAGCGGAAACTGCTGCACCTTGAGCGGCGCCACCGGGTTGCCGTCGACCGTCACCACGGTGCCTTCGACCGCGCCGAGATCGATCCAGAAATTGGTCGAGGCTGCGCCATTGATGATGCGCAGCCGCACCTCGGCACCCTTTTCGACATCGAACACCTGCGGATCGGCCAGCGTCCGGTCGTTGGCGAGGAAGGCGTCGTAGGTGACGTCGTTGAGGTCCGGCTTGGCGCCCGCCATCGCACCGCCCGACATGTTCGTGGCGCTGCCCGACATGCTCATGGCGGGTTTGGGCTTGCGCAGCTCTTCGAACAGCATCGAGGGCTTGGTCCAGGAGAAATCCCCCAGCAGGATCACCGCCTCCTGGATGCCGCTTTTGATCGCGCTGGTCTCGCGCACGATCAGAGGTGCCGCCAGCAGGTTCTGTTCCTGCAAACCGAAATGCGAGTGCATCCAGCGCGTGCCCGGCGGCTGGGCCGGGAACTTGTAGTCGACCGACTTGCCCGGCGCGATCGGCGGCGCCGATATGTACGGCACGCCGTCCTGCCGCCACGGCGGATTGAGCCCATGCCAATGCAGGCCGGAGAGCACATCGAGGTTGTTCTCCAGCCGGACGTCGAATGTCTCGCCCTCGTCGAGCGTAAGACCCCAGGCGCCCGATGGCTGATTGACGCCATAGGCGGTCGCGGGCTTGCCGCCGACCTCGATGACGCGGCTATGCAGGCGGAGTGTCTTCTGTCCGCCGGCTGCTCTCGCGATGCCGGGCGCCGTGGCAAGGCTCGCGGCTCCAGCGAGCAGGGATCGACGCGACAACTGCATGGGACGCTCCCGGTCGGCTCTGTCGTTCCCTTATAGCCCAGCCGGCGATGTCTTTCTTGCACAGCAGCAGGTCGCAAGACATGCTCGGGCGAAGAGGAGAGCAGCATGAAACTCGGCATCATCGGCATCGGTGCGGTCGGTTCCGCGACGGCGATGGCGGCGGCATTGCGAGCGCGCGTGCGCGAGATCGTGCTGATCGATCTCGACCGGGCCCGCGCCAAGGCGGTGGCGACCGACATGCATTATGGCGTGGCACTATCGCCCCTGGTGTCGATCCGCGACGGCGACTACGCCGACCTTGCCGATGCCGGGCTGGCGATCATCACCGCCGGCGTCAATGAAAAGGCCGGCGGCGCCACCGACCGCAGCGACCCGGCCGGCCGCCTGCGCCTGCTCGACGCCAACGTGAAGGTGTTTCACGACATCGTGCCGAAGCTGGTGAAGGCAGCACCCCAGGCGGTGATCCTGGTCGCCACCGATCCGCCCGAGCCGCTGGTCGACGTGGCGCGGCAACTGGCCGGTCACGACCGGGTCATGGGCACCAGTACCTATCTCGACAGCCTGCGTTTCCGCCTTCACGTCGGCGAGCGCCTGGGCGTGGGCCCCGGAACCGTCGAGGCCAGTGTCGTGGGCGAGCACGGCACGTCGAGCGTGTTCCTGTGGTCGTCGGCGAGAGTGGGCGGCATGCCGGTGCGCGACCTGCTGGCCCGGCACAAGATCGAGTTCGACGCCTTCCGCAAGGCCGTCGAGCAGGACGTGCGCTTCGCCAATATCACCATCATCGAAGGCATCGGCGCCAGCCAGTACGGCATCGGCATGGTCTCGGCGCGCGTCGCCGAAGTGATCCTGCGCGACGAGCGTGCGGTGTTCCCGGCCGGCTCGTACAATCCGCGCTTCGGCACCACGGTCTCGTTGCCGAGCATCGTCGGCCGCCACGGCGTCATCGAGGTGCTCGAGCCGGCAATGTCCGACGAGGAGAAGCAGGGACTCGAGCGCAGCGCCGCGCGCCTCAGGGATACGGTGCGCCAGTATTTGCGCGCGGGCTAACGCAGGAGATCGCCGACGCTCATCGCCTGGTCGGCCCGCCCCACGTTGAAGGCCGCGTCCCAGACCGCGATCTTGCCGTCGCGCATCACCCAGACCTCGACGCCGAAGCCCTTCATGGCGACGCCCGTCTCGGTATCCTGCCAGCTGCCCTCCCAGCTGTTGGTGATCGTGTCGCTCATCAGGGTCCGAAACTGCTTGGTCAGCCGGTAGTTCTTTTGCCGGGTGCTGCGATTGGTGAAGAAGGTCCGCAGCACCTGCCGCCCGCGAAACGGCGGCAAGGTGCCGAAGCGCACGACGCAATCCTCCGTGAAACCGTCGACCAGCGCATCGACGTTCCACGGCATGAACAGCGATTCGACGTGCTTCACGAACTGGCGCGCCTCCTCGACGGTTCGCGGGTTGCCGGACGGCTCCTTGCGCAGGGATTGAACGGCCATGACGTCCTCCCGGTCGGCGACCTAGGTCTTGATGTTCAGGATCTTCGCCGCCGTCGTACCCAGGATCGCCATCTTCTCATCGTCGCTGAGAGAGGTCGAGGCGAAGATGTGGTCCACCGGATGGTCCTCCCAGCGATAGGGATAGTCGCTGCCCAGCACGATCTGGCTGGCCCCGACCTGCGCCGCGAGATGGCGGATGGCTTCGGGTGTGAAGATCAGCGAGTCGAAATAGAGCTGCTTGAGATACTCGGTCGGCTTCTTCTTGAGCTCGACCTTGGGATTGCAACCGGCGGGACCGACCATGCAGGCATGATCGGAACGGTCGGCGTAGGACGGCAGATAGCCGCCGCCGTGGGCGGCGATGACTTTCAGGCCGGGGAAGCGGTCGAGCGTGCCCTCGAAGATCAGGTGCGAGAGCGCGATCGTGGTCTCCAGCGGATTGGCGATGGTGTTGCCCAGCCAGCCGTTGCCGCTCAGCCGCTTGCCGAGCTCCGGCACGCCTTGCGGATGGATGAACAGGGGCACGCCCAGCTCCTCCGCCTTGGCCCACACCGGATGGAACTTGGGGTCGGAGAATTCCACGCCGGCGACGACGCCGCCGATCGCGGCACCCTTCAGCCCCTGCTTCTTCACCGCGGTCTCGAGTTCCTGGACGGCGAGATCGGGCGCCTGCAGGGTGAGCGAGGCGAAGGCGGCGAAGCGGTCCGGTTTGGAGGCGCAGAGCTCGGCCAGCTTCTCGTTCTGGATCTTCACGATCTGGCCGGCGAGCTCGCGGTCGCGGCCGTACCAGAAGGGATTGATCGACAGCACTTCCATGTCGACGGCCTGCCCGTCCATCGCCTTCAACCGCTTGTCGATCTCGATGAAGGCTTCCGCAGCGTCGAGCACGGGCGGCAGCTGGACCGAGGCCGCCTCGGCGCCGAGCAGCGCGCCGGCTTCGCGGAAGTGGCAATGGGCATGCACGTCGATGGTCTTGACCTTCTTGCCGTTGACGGCGATGGGCAGGTTGCGCATGCCGGCCTGCGCATGCGCGCGCTCGAGCAGGCCGCAGCTGCAGAAGACGATTCCAGTCGCGGCGGCGGTGCCGCCCTTGAGGAAGTTTCGGCGGGTGGTCATCGGGGCGTCCCTCCCAGGACGGGGCCGGCGTTTTTCGACGGCGAGTCCGAAGTCTAGCGCTCCGTCGCACGGGTCGGAACCGTCGAAAAGGGGGGATCAGCGCCCCTCGGAAAGCCCCGGCGTGACGCCGCCCTGGCTGCTGCCGAGGCGCCTGTTCCAGCCATAGCCGACATAGCCGCCGGCCGCGTCGTAGAGATAGTCGAAGCCCTCGAGGAACATCCGCCCGGTGTTCACGAACACGCCCCGGTCGCGCACGACCTCGACCTTTTCGGGCCGCAGCGGGTTGCCGCGCTCGCCGACGCTGAAGGCGTAGAAGGCGGGTTGCGGCTGGCGCCGGTCGGGCAGGTAGACGGCGATCTTGGTGCCGGCCGGCGCACGCGTGCCGGGTTCCAGCCGCGTGCCGGCGGGCGGCGATAGGAACATGTAGTTGATGCCGGTATCCATCAGGATCGTGCCGTCGCCTGTGACGCCGTCGACCGAGACCGTCATCGGCGCCGCGCTCCAAGCCGGCGCGCCCGGCTGCGCCGCCGCGCTGGGCCGAAGCTTCACGAAGGCGAAGTCGTGGGTGAGCTCGGCCGTCATGCCGAGATAGACGGTGGTGCGGGTCACGATATAGCCCGGCCGGACCGAGGCGAGTGGCGCGCCCGACGCCAGCGAGACGAGGCTGGTGAAGGCGTTCCGGGGCACGCCGGCTTCGGTGCCTTGCGCCGCTTCGCGATCGAAGCCGATGCCCATGAAGGCCACGTCGCGCGGATTCTGCTCGGGCCGGCAGTCGCGCGCTCGCTCGAGGCAGCTGATGCTGGTGACGCGCAGCACCTGCACGCGCGCGGTGGCGAGCGGCACGTTGCCATCGCGCTGGATCACGACATCCGTGGTGTAATAGGTGCCGTTCAGGATGCGGCCGCTGCTGTTGTAGACGAGGCGGCCCGGTCCACCTGCCACGTCGCCCGGTCTGGGCGTATAATGCTCGGCTGCGACCACGATTCCGGTCGACCCGGTGTCCATGCCGAAGCGGCGGGGCGCGCTGCCCGGCAGCTTCAGCCAGACCTCCGGTACGTAGCCGGTGCTGATCGGCCCATTGGCGAAGGGGATTTCGAGCGCATTGAGCCCATTATATTGCTGCCAGGGCGCGTCCTGGGCGCACGCCGGACCCCCCGCGGCCAGCGACGCCAGCGCTGCCGCGACCAAGATGCCTCGAAGCTGCATGTCGGCCGATTTTGAAGCAGCGACGGGGCCCGCACAATGCACACCAATTGATCATGCATCCCATGACCCGTCCGGGCGTTAATCCCATGCCGCCATGATCAGCCCCCGAGAGTTCGCCATGCGGTGGCGTGCCGGCTTGTTTCGGCTTGCTTGCCTGGCGTCGGCGGCGTTGGCTGTACTTTGCGCCGATGCTGAGGCGCGGACGGCCAAGATCGTCCTTGCCGTCACCGGGGACGAGCCCATGCGCGACGACCTCAAGCAACTCGTCGAGGATTTCGAGAAGGCTCAGCCGCTTTCGGGCGACAGCCTTGCCTTGCTGCAGGGTGCACAGGCTGTGCTGGCGCGGGTCAATACGGCCTTGCGTTCGCGCGGCTTCTATGACGCGCGGAGCACGGCCACGATCGACAACCATCCCGTCGACGAGGCTGCGGCGCTCGACGCCATCGAGGCCCGCCCCGAGGCCGACCCGATCACTCTCGCGCTGACCGTCGACACCGGCCCGCGCTTCAAGGTCGGCAGCATCGCCATCCGGGGGGCCGAACCGGCCTCGCTGCCGGCCATCGACATGAGCAAGCTCGGCCTCGCCGCGGGCGATCCGGCCGATGCCGCCGCGATCCTGGCCGCGCAGGACATGGTTCTCACGGCGTTCCGCAAGCAGGGCTATGCGCTGGCGTCGGTCAAGCGCGAGGTCGTGATCGATCATGCCACGCGCGAGGCCGAGATCACCTTCACCGTCACGGCGGGACCGATCGCGCGCATGGGGCCGGTGAGCTTCTCGGGCACCGAAAAGGTCAACACCGCCTTCCTGCAGCGTCGCGTGCCCTTCAAGCAGGGCGAGCTGTACGATCCCGGCAAGGTCGACACCCTGCGCGGCAAGCTCACCTCGCTCGGCGTGTTCAACGGCGTGCGCATCCAGCCGGCGACGGCGCTCGACGCCAACGGCGAGCTGCCGTTCGATGTCAGCCTCACCGACCGCCTGCCGCGCTCCATCGGATTTGGCCTGAGCTACGAGACGCAACTCGGCTTCGCGGTGAGCGGCTTCTGGGTGCATCGCAACCTGTTCGGCGAGGCCGAGAGTCTCAGGCTCACAGGCGAGATCAACCATATCGGCCAAGGGGCGCTGGTCACCGACACCGGGGTCGCCTTGCGTGCCGATTTCCGCAAGCCCGACTGGTGGCTGCCCGGCCAGGACGGCCGCGCCACTGCCGAAGCGGTGCGCGAAGTGCTGCCGGCCTATCGCCGCAACGCCGTCGCGCTCACGGCCGGCATCGATCGCATCATCTCGCCGGTCTGGCAGGTGCGCGTCGGGCTGACCGGAGAAGTGGAACAGACCGAGCAGACCAGTGCCGGCTTCTGGCGGAACTTTCAACTGCTTGGCGCGCCGGTGTCGGTGCTGATGAACAAGGCCAACAGCGACGTCGATCCGACGAAGGGCTACCGCGTCCAGCTCGACGTCACGCCCTATGTCGATTTCGGCTCCAACAACGATTACTTCACCATTATCCGCCTGACCGGCCGCGCTTACCTCGATTTCTCCGAAACCGGTCGCAGCGTGCTCGCTCTGCGCGCCTCGTTCGGCACCGAGCCGACCGACAACATTGCCGGCATCCCCCCGGACAAGCTGTTCTATGCTGGCGGCGGCGGCTCGGTGCGCGGCTTCGTCTACCAGACCGCAGGCCCGCGCGACGCCTTCAACAATCCCCTGGGCGGCGCCAGCGTCGTCGAGGGCAGCGTCGAATTCCGCCAGCGCTTCGGCAAGTCGCTGGGCGCCGTGGCCTTCGTCGACGCCGGCAGCGCCTATCCCGACATCCTGCCCAACTTCTCCCTGTTCGCGCCCCGCATCGGCGCCGGCGTGGGCGCGCGCTACTACACCGATTTCGGGCCGATACGGCTCGATGTCGGTTTCCCGCTCAACGCCCGCGAAGGCGATCCGCCGTTCGGCATCTATGTCAGCCTGGGGCAGGCCTTCTGATGCGCGCGCTGCGCATCCTGGCGAAGATCCTGGGCGGCCTGCTGACGCTGGTCGTGATGCTCGTAGCGGCGCTGTTCGTCTTCCTGCAGACGTCCTCCGGCCAGCGCACCCTGGCCAGCCTCGTCTCCGGCAAGAGCCTGCAGGTCTCGGGCATCAGCGGCACCTTCCCGACCGATCTGCAGGCCGCGCGGCTCGAATTGCTCGATCAGCAGGGGGCGTGGCTCCGCGTCGACAATGCCCGCCTGCGTTGGTCGTTCGCTTCGCTGCTGAGCGGCCGCGTGCAGGTCGAGATCCTATCGGCGTCGCTCGTCGACGTTCTGCGACCGCCCGTTCCCGACAAGACGGAGCCGGCCAGCGCCGGCGGTTCGTTCGGCCTGCCGGTCGGCGTCGAGGTGCAGTCGTTGTCGGTCGATACGCTGCATCTTGCAGCGGCGGTCACTCAGGTCGATTCGCGCTGGGCGCTGCACGGCAACGGCCTGCTGTCCGCCGATCTGCACGAGGGCCGTGTGCGCCTCACCGGCGATCGCAGCGACGGACCGTCGGGCAAGCTCTCGGCCGACATCCACTTCGATCTGCCACGGGGCACCGTCGATGGCGAGATCGCGTTGGAGGAAGGAGCGGGCGGCGTGACGGCGGCGCTCCTCGAGCGGCCCGACCTCGATCGGGTCTCGCTGCGGCTCGTGGCCAAGGGCGATGCCCGATCGGGCAACGGCGAATTGACCGTGTCCGCGGGTGACGCGGCGACGGCAAGGGGCACCGCTAAGTGGCAACCGAGCGGCACCGGCACGGCGGTTTCCGTCCAGCTCGAGGCTGGCGGAGCCCAGCTCGCCGCACGCGTCGGCGGCCCGGTCACGCTTTCGGCCGAGGCGACGCTCGATGCCGATACCGCGATCCTGACCTCCTCGCGCCTGACCGCGGGGCCGGCGACGTTGGGCGCGGCGGCCCGCTACGACCGTCGAGCCGACCGGCTCGACGCCACGGTGACCTTGCAGGCGGGCGAGCCCGGTCCGTTCGGCCCTCTCGTCGCCGGCGCGCAGTGGCGCGACCTGCGGCTCGGCGCCCACGCGGTCCTCGACAACCTGGCGAAGCAACCCCAGGGCACCGTGACCCTGAATGGCAGCGGCGAGGACGTCACGGTCCCCGCGCTCGACGGCCGCCTGCCGCCGCTCGGCCACGTTACGCTGGACGGCAGCGTCGGTGTGCGCAGCGACGGCAGCCTCACCCTTGAATCGCTCGATGTGACGTCGGCTCTGGGAACGGTAAAGGGCAACGGCGGCTCCTACCTGCCCAAGACGGGCGCGGCCGACGTCAAGGCGACGGTCGACCTGCCCAGCCTGGCGCCGCTCTCGGCGCTGGCCGAACGCGAGCTGGCCGGACGCGCGCATCTCGAGCTGTCGGTGCGCAACGACGCGCAAGGCCTCACGATCGGCTGGCAGGGCACGCTGGCCGATGCCGGCGCGCCCGGCGTGCCGCCCGGCCTGGTGGCGCGCGAAGTGACGCTTTCGGGCACCGGCGCCGTGCGGCGCGACGACACTTGGTCGCTCACCGACGTGCGCGTGGCCAGCGAAGCGGGCACGTTCGGCCTCTCCGGCAGCGGCCAGGGCTCGACCGGCAAGTTCGATCTTTCCGTCGACCTGCGGCAGCTGTCGCTGCTGCGCGAGGGCCTCGCCGGCGCCGTCACCGCCTCTTCGACCATCGAGTTGCGCCGCGACGGCACGGCCGGCGGCAGCCTCACCGCCAGCGGCAGCGCCGAGAACCAGCCGCTATCGCTCGCCGGCCGCTTCGAGCGCGATGCAGCGGGTGGCCTCGTCGTGCCGAGCTTCGAATTCCATTGGGCAAGTGCTGAGCTTGGCGTCACCGATCTGGCCGTCACGCCGGATCGCACGACGGGCAGCGCCCGCTTGAAGGTCGAGAAGCTGCAGGATGTGGGCGCCCTGGTGGGCACGGCGCTGGCCGGGTCGCTCGCGGCCGAGGTCAGCACCGATCCGGAGCGCGCCGCCGGCCGCCTGCAGGCGCGCATCCGCGGCAGCAATCTGCAGAGCGGCGGCGTTGCCGCGGCTGCATTGCAGGTCGATGCCACGATCGACGATCCGATGGGCAATGCCAGAGCAGACGCCACGATCGCAGCCAGTGGCCTGCGCGGCGCCGCCGATTTCTCCCGCCTCAACGCCACGGTGAAGGGCGACCGGCAGGCCGGCTTCGACATCGCACTGCAGGCTGCCGGCGCGCAGAGCGCCGCCAACCTCGCGGCCAAGGTCGCGCTCGCGGGCGAAGAGATCCGCATCGCGCTGTCGCGCTTCGACGGACGCCACCAGGGTATTCCCGTGGCGCTCGGTGCGCCGACGCGCGTCAGCATCGCCGGCGCGCGGATCACCATCGAACCCACCAGCCTGCGCCTGGGCGGCGGGCGGCTTTCGATCCGGGGCGTCGTCGATCCGACGGCGAGCGACCTCCAGCTCGATCTGGCGGCCTTGCCGTTGTCGCTTGTCGATACGTTCGCCCCCGGCACCGGCCTCGACGGCAGCCTGCAGGCGCGCGCGCGACTCACCGGTCCCTCGGCCAGTCCGCGCGTCGAGGCGACTTATGCGGCATCGAACGTGCGGCTGCATCGGCCCGAGGCGGCGCTGCTGCCGGCGCTTGGCTTGCAGGGCTCGGGCTCGCTGGTCGCGGGCCAGGCGAGCTTCGATGCCCGCCTGAGCGCCGGCGCGGGCAGCAACGTCGCGCTGAGAGGCAGGATGGCTGTGGCGCCGCTCGCCGGCTCGGTCACCGTGACCGGCCCGATGGATATCGCGCCCTTCTCGCCGCTGCTCGGCAATCAGGTGCGCAACGTTACCGGCACCTTGAACAGCAACCTGACTGTGACCATCGCCGGCTCGAAGATCACCGGCGCGGGTTCGGTCGATTTCTCCAATGGCGCGCTCGCCTTTCCCGAGCTCGGCCTGCGGCTGAACGGCGGCACCGGCCGTCTGGCCTTGCAGGGCGACAGCCTGCGGCTGGAACAACTCTCCTTCCAGACCGGCCGCGGCGGCACGCTTTCACTGAACGGCAGCATGCGCCTCGACCCGGCGGAAGGCGTGGCGCTCGACCTCGCCATTGCCAGTCGCCGCTCGCTTTTGGTCAACCGCGCCGATCTGGTGGCGACCGTGTCAAGCGATCTCAAGGTGACGGGCTCGACGGTTGCCGGCATCGACGTCAGCGGCCCGGTCACGATCGACCGCGCCGAGATCGCCATCGGCGCCCTGCAGACGACGAGCTTCCCCACCGTCGAGGTCCGCGAGATCAACCGGCCGGGTGTGCCGAACACGCCGCCGCCCGCCGCGTCCGCGCCGCGATCGTCGACGGCCACGCCGGTCCGGCTCAAGCTCGACGTGCGGGCGCCGCAGGCCGTGTTCGTGCGCGGCCGCGGGCTCGACGCCGAGGTCGGCGGCAGCCTGCAGATCACCGGCGATCCGTCGAAACCCGCGGTGCTGGGCGGCTTCACGCTCCGGCGCGGCGACTTCACCCTGGGTGGCCGACGCCTGGTGTTCAGCCGCGGCGTCATTACGCTCGACAACCTCGACCGCATCGATCCGATGCTCGACTTCGTCGCCAGCACCACGGTCGCGTCCACCGCCATCTCGATCACCATCAGCGGCACGGCGCGCGCGCCCGCCATCGCCGTCTCCTCGTCGCCGGCGTTGCCGTCCGACGAGGCGCTGGCCTGGCTGCTGTTCGGCAAACCGGCAAGCTCGCTGAGCGCGCTAGAGCTCCTCCAGGTGGCGCAGACCCTGGCCGAACTTACCGGCCGGGAGGCGCCGGGCACGAGCCTGTTGAGTCGTCTGCGTTCAACCTTGGGCCTCGACCAGCTCAAGGTCGGGTCGGGCGCTTCCTCCTCTTCCTCCTCGAATTCGTCATCGCCGGTGTCGCTCGAGGCCGGCCGCTATGTGGCGCCCGGCGTCTATGTCGGCGCCAAGCAGGGCGCAGCCGGAAACTCCAGCCGAGGCGTGGTCGAGGTCGATGTGCTGGATCACGTCAAGATCGAAGGCGATATCGGCGCCGATTCTACGGGCCGGGTCGGCGCGAAGATGGAGTGGGACTACTGACCTCGCGCCTGGCGTGCGTGCCGTAGCGCCGCGCGAAGGCCCGCGTGAATTCGGCGCCCAGCAGGAAGATCTGCGCCGAATAGAAGATCCAGAGCAGCAGGATGATCAGCGCGCCCGCCGCGCCGTAGGACGAGGCGACGTTGCTCTTACCAATATAGAGCGCGATCACGTACTTGCCGCCCTCGAACAGGGCCGCCGTCACCAGCGCGCCGACGAAGACGTCGCGCCAGGCGATCGGCGTGTCGGGCAGGACCTTGTAGATGGCGGCGAACAGGCCGGTGAGCAGCGCTGCGGAGATCGCGATATCGGCCAGCTGCAGCGCGACCTCGGCCTCGGGGAACACCGCCTTGAGATAGTCCGACAGGGCGGCGAGCGCCGCACTCACCACCAGCGAGACGGTCAGCATGAATCCCGAGGTGGCCACCAGCCCCAGGCTCGCCAGCCGCGCGCGCACCAGGCGCGACAGGGTCGAGCGCCGCGACCTCGTCTTCCAGATGGCATTGAGCGCCGACTGGACCTCGCCGAATGCGCCCGTGATGGTGATCAGGGCGGCGAGGACGCCGATGATGGAGGCCGTCATGCCGGTCTTCGGGTTGCTGGCGCTCTCGACCATCGCCTGCAGCGCCTCGGCGCTCTTGCCCCCCATAAGGCCGCTCAGCTGCGCCACGATGGCGCCGCGCGCCGCATCGGGACCGAAGGCGAGGCCGGCGATGGCGATGGCGATCAGCAGGACCGGCGCCAGCGAGAACAGCGTGTAGTAGGCGATCGAGGCGCCGCGACTGAGCGCATCGTCCTCGACGAAACCCTCGGCCGTGTCCCGCAGCAGGAGCCAGACGCTGAGCAGTGACGCAGGGAGGCGAAAGCCGGGCATCGAAGCCAAAACGAGCGCAGCCGGCAAGCGTTCCGCAGAACGCGGCCGCGAATCTTGACGGTCGGCTGGGTCGGGCGCACCGCTTGCGGCATTGCCGCCCGCGAGGACCCGAATGTCGCTGACCGTGAGACCGCTTTCTCATGCGCTCGGCGCCGAGATCGCGGGCGTCGATCTCGCCAAGCCGCTCAGCAACGCCGAGTTCGACCAGATCCACCGCACCTTCCTCGAGAAGGGCATCCTGCTGTTTCGCGATCAGGAAATCACGCGCGAGCAGCACATCGCCGTGATCCCGTTTGCCGCCGGCGGCACGACCGACCTTCTGGCGCGTGCGCTCGGCCAGCACATGACTCAGGCCTGGGGCCAGCCGGTGGTGGCCGACAACCGCGCCGGCGCCAACGGCGAACAAGATCGCCGACGAGGCGGTGCGCGCCGCCGCGACGGAGGGCGCCAGGTCCGTGTCGCGCAGCAGGGCGGCGACATGGTGGCGAGTGCGCCGGCCGAGTTCGCCGCCTTCATCGAGACAGAGCGCCGGCGCTACGAAACGATCGTGCGCGAGGCGGGAATGACGGTCGACTAGCTTGCGCGAACTGTGGATTTTCGATGCGCAGCGCCCCATATCTTGTGGTAAGGTTCCGCGGCTTTACCGATTCCTGAGAGGTTGGGAGCGGGAGGGGTGTGAGCGGGGCCTTCGAAAAAATGGAAATCAGATACGGTCGGCCGGCCCTCGCTGCGATTGCCAGTGCGGTTTCGGCGCCAGCGGGCGCACAGACGCCGCCTGTCTCTATTCCCGCGATTCCCGCGAAAGATTTCGGTCCGGTCCGAACCGGTTTCGCCTCCGCCAATGTCAACATGATCACTGGGCTCGGTTGGGCGATGCAACCGTCGAACCACACGATCCACGCCGGTCTGTCCTATAAGTTCGGCATGGGCTCCGGCGTCGGCACCGCGCAGGCGCCGGATTGAGATTTTTCGAAGCGGGGATTCTACCTAAGAGGGGTCATGACAATGCGTTTCAAGACACTAGGACTTGCTTTCGTCTTCGCCGCCGGTCTGGCCGGCAGCGCGGCCGAGGCCCAGCAGGGCAACACCATCACCGTGCCGGTCACCGGCCTGCGCAACAACACCGGCGAAGTGCGTTGTGGCCTGTTCAATTCGGCGTCGACCTTCCCCACCAATGGCCAGCAGTTCCAGGGCGCGGTCTCGCCGATCACCAACCAGCAGGCGACCTGTACCTTCACCAACGTGCCGCCCGGCACCTATGCCGTCGCCATCTTCCATGCCGAGAAGCCGGGCCAGACGAAGATGGACACCGGCATGTTCGGCCAACCGCTGGACGGCTATGGCTTCTCGCGCAACGCAAAGATCGGCATGGGGCCGCCGGCCTTCAGCGATGCGGCCTATTCCTACGCCGGTGGTGCCGCGACCTTTCCGATAGCGATTACCTATCCCTAGCCGACGCCTAGCGCCGCCACTCCGAGGCGCCGGGTAGTTGCCCGGTGATATCGGCGTGCGCGGCGTCGCTCGCCGGGTCGTTCCGCTTGCCGGAGAAGCGCACCTCGAGGACGCGGCCATCGTCCGTCGTGAGCTGCAGGCCCTGACGGCCGAAGGCATTGTTCAGCGCCGCGGGCGACATGCGGATCTCGCCCGAGCCCGTGACCTCGCCCGGTCGGGTGAGGAAGCCGTCGATGTCGTAGTCGGCGCGGCCCATCTGCTCCTCGCCGCAGGCAAGCACGCCGCTGCCGCGCATGACCCCGAGATACTGCATAAGGTTTCCTCGCATTCGACGAACCCTCAGAGGGGCGGGCGCGGCATCGCGTAGGCACCCGCCGGCAAGATCAGGAAGAGCCGATACAGGACGGGCGGTACGAACCGGTCCTTCATGCGTGCACCTCGCGATTGGGGCGGGAGCACAGGCCTCTCTCAGCCATCGCCGGCCGAGGCTTCGTGGGCGATGATGCGCAAGCCCTACACCCTTGGAGCCAACGCGTCCAACTGCGGCGTCCGGCCGCCGTCGGGCTTCAGGCGACGGCGTCGCGGAAGCGCACGAGGCGGCCGCGCTGTTCGTCCCACAATGTCAGGAATGTCGCGGCGAGGCCGCGCCACAGGCTGAGCGGCGGCACCGGATGCACGGCATGCACGGCCTCGTGGGCGTCGCTCAGCCGATAGTTGGGCACGCGCGGATTGAGATGGTGGACGTGGTGGAAGCCGATATTGCCGGTCAGCCAGTGCAGGACACGTGGCAGGCGGAACCACGACGCGCCATAGAGCGCCGCCTCGACGAAGTGCCACTCGCCCTTGGCGGTCCAGTGCGCGGTTTCGAAGCGGTGCTGCAGGGAGAACAGCCACACGCCCACGATCGATGCCACGACCATAATCGGCAGATGCACCAGCAACACCGGCTGCCAGCCCAGCAGTCCGATCAGCGCGCCGTAGACAGAGATCAAGGCGGCATCGGTCAGATAGACCGACCGGCGTTCGCGCAGCCAGCCGCTCGGCGTGTCGAACGGCAGGCGATAAAGCAGCAGGAAGACCACCGGCGGCAGCAGGACGTTGGCGATCAGCGGATGGCGCGGCAAGCGGTAGAAAAAACGCTGCCATGGCGGCATCGCAAGGTATTCGCGCACCGTCAGGCAGGCCGAATAGATGTCGCTGCCGCCGCCGGTGCGGTCGAGGTTGTTCCAGTCGGCGTGATGCAAGGCGTGCTGCCGGCTCCAGTTGGCGTAGGGCGTGAAGGTGAAGAGGCTGCACAGGCGTCCCACCACCGTGTTGGCGCGCCGCGAAGCGAAGAACGAGCCGTGCCCGCAATCATGCTGGACGATGAACACCCGCACCAGCAGCGCGCCGGTCGGCACGGCGAGCGCCAAGGTGAGCAGGTGGGAGATCGGGAGGACGAGGTACATCGCCGCACAGCCGGCGAGGAAAGGACCAAACGAGGTAACAAGCTGGGCTGCGCTCTTCCACGCCAAGGGGCGCGCGAAGGCTGCCGCAGCCTGTCTCACTTGGGCGTCCGGGTCGGGGACGCCGTGGTGAATGGTCATGGTCGTCCTTCGGTTGGAACCGCACGCCGGACATGGGCATTCGACCCGCCGTGCGCAATGGACTTGCCAAGCGCGGCGGCAAGGCCCATATGAGCCAGGTCGATAGACGGACGATGATTTGGCCCGCGCCCTTAGAACAGCGCCGCGCCAGTGAACTTGCTCCCGAACACAAGTGCGAATTCGACGGCCCGTCCGCCCACGCGAGTGACGGCGCGCGGGCCAGCATATCTATGTTTAAGAAAGGGTCTCCCATGACGACGGGAACCGTGAAGTGGTTCAACAGCCAAAAGGGCTTCGGTTTCATCCAGCCCGATAATGGCGGCAGCGATGCCTTCGTGCACATCAGCGCGGTCGAGCGCGCCGGCCTTGGCATGCTGAGCGAAGGCCAGAAGGTCGAGTTCGACCTCGTGGCCGATCGCCGGAGCGGCAAGATGTCGGCCGACAATCTCAAGAAGGTCGACTGATCGCATTCTCGCCGGCAACTCAGCGCATTCACATGCGCTTAGGAATCTCTTTTTCTCCGACCGACCACGGATGTACTGGCGGACCGGAGTATTGAGGGACGGATGCGATAATGCCCGACGGGCGCGGCACCCAGGTGCCGTGCCCGGTGGCCCCGCGCCTCGACCAGGTTGCGGGGCCTTTGCTTTTGTCGGCCTTGTTGCAGCGCTGATCGGGAGAGGACGATGATCACCCTCGCGATTCGTCACACGACGACCTACCGCTATCGCCTGCCCGTCTGGCTGGGACCGCACCGGCTGATGCTGCGTCCCCGCGAGAGCCGCGAACTGCGGCTGGTCTCGAGCGAGGTGACGACGACGCCCGCGGCCGCGCTGTCGTGGGCCCACGATGTCTTCGGCAACACCGTCGCCACCGCCTCGTTTGAGGGCATGACCGACCGTCTGTCGGTCGTGAGCGTCGCGGTGCTCGAGCTCTCCGCGGTCGCCTGGCCGGTCTTCGACATCGCCGCGTCGGCCATTGCCTACCCGTTTTGCTATTCCGACGACGAGTGGACGGACCTGGGTTCTCTCGCCGTACCGCTCTACGCCGACCCGGACGGACGGCTGGCGGACTGGGCGCGGGGCTTCGTGCGCAGCGCGCCGACGGATACGCTGGCGATGCTCAAGGATCTGCACAGCGGCGTGCCGGAATGGGTCCGCTACCAGAGCCGCGAGGAAGAGGGAACCCAGACTCCCCTGCAGACCCTGGCGCGCGGCTGGGGATCGTGTCGCGATCTCGCCGTCCTGTTCGTCGAGGCGGCGCGCAGCCTGGGATTGGGCGCCCGCATCATCTCCGGCTATTTCTACAATCCGCAGCGGCAGTTTTCGTCGGGCGAGGCGACCCACGCCTGGGCCGAAATCTATCTGCCGGGCGCCGGATGGATCACCTTCGATCCGACCAACCGCGCCGTCGGCGGGTCGAATCTCATCCCCGTGGCGGTGGCCCGCGGCATTGCCAAGGCGATGCCGGTGACCGGTAGTTTCGTCGGAATGACCGATGCGTTCCAGGGCATGTCGGTCGAGGTCGATGTCGCGTCCGCATCGCTGGCCGCGTGAAAAGCGCCCGCGGAAGCCTGACTCGTCCGCCTACGAGCGCCGCTTCTCGTCGAGCATGCGGGTCATCCTGGTCAGCAACTCGTCGTGCGTCTTGAACGAGGTGAGCGCCGCGGCCTTCGGCAGGGCGTCGAAACGCCGCTTACCGTCGGCGGTCAGCGTGGGCTCGCGGACGCTGCCCTCGATCAGCCTGAGCACCCGCAGGCGCACGAGGTCCCGCGACCGCAGACGGCCCGCGTCCGACTGGCCGTAAGCCACGCGGCGCAGCGTGATGGCTTCGTTGCTGCTGAGCGGCGTGGATTGGCTCCGGGTCAAGGGCGATCTCCTGGATGAGCTCGTCGCATCTTTCGTGTCGGCTTGAGAGTTGCTGCGACGCCCGGTTTGACGGGCGTCGGCACCGTGGGCCCGGTCCGCATCAGTGCCGGCATCTTGGCCGACGCGGCGCGCCGATCGCTTGCCAACCGGCGCAACAGTGCCAGTTCGCGGAGAATGAGCTTCGGAAGCGGCGGGCTCAGATCGTGACGCAAGGGGCACCTTCCAAGGGAGGGCCACGCGGCCGCCCTCAACATGGGCGCTGGCACCGATCTCTACAAGACAAGCTTTGATGTCTAGTCACAACCGCGCGCGTCGACCGGCGACCTCAGCCCACCATGGCATAGGCCGGCTGGCGGAAGTCCGCCCCGGCGCGCAGGAAGCCGGTGCGGCTGTCGAGCAGGATGGCCTCCACCGAGCAGGCGCGACGGGTAACAGCCGGCCACATTTCCACGTCGTGGCCGCGCCGGCGCAGTTCGTCGAGCGTGGCCGCTGGCAGGCGGTCCTCGAGGTTCAGGCGACCGGGCAGGTGAGTGTAGGGCGCGAAGGAGTTGGGGAAGCTGAAGCTGGCGAAGCGTGGCTGCTCGATCGCCTCCTGGATATCCATGCCGAAATGGAAGGCGTTCAGGAACACCTGCAGCATGGCCTGCACCTGGACGTCGCCGCCCGGCGCGCCGAACGGCATGACGCTGCCATCATCGCGCACGGCGATGGCCGGGTTGGGCGTGAGCCGGGGCCGCTTGCCCGGCGCCACGCCGGAGGGATGCCGGGGATCGGGCCGCGATTGCGTGCCGCGCGCCGAGGGCACGATGCCGAGGCCGGGAATGACCGGCGAGCGCCACGATCCGTCCGAGGGCGTGGCCGACATCGCATTGCCCCAGCGGTCGACGGCGCAGCAGTAGGAGGTGTCGGGTTCGATGGTGGCGTCGCTCCTGGTGCGCGACGCCGATACCGGCGGCGGCCGGTTGCTGGGATGCCGGCCGAGCGGCGGCGGCATGTCGGGCATGGCGCGCTCGCGGTCGATCGCGCCGACGCGGGCCGCGACATGGGCGTCCGACAGAAGCTCGTCCAGGCCGACATCGACGAACAGCGGATCGCCATAGCGGTATTCGCGGTCGGCACAGGCGGCCTTCAGGATCTCGGTGACGAGGTGGATGTAGTCGGCGCTGTTGTGCGCAAGCCCTTTCAACCCGCCGGAGGCTTCGATCATGCGCAGCGCCTGCGCCAGCATCGGCCCCTGGCACCACGGGCCGCAGGTGAAGACCTCGAAGTCGCGCCAGCGGACGCTGACTGGCTCCTCGTAGCGGCTGTGGAAGTTGGCGAGATCGTCGCGCGCGAGATAGCCGCCCTCCTGCTCGTGGTAGCGCACGATGGTCTCGGCGATGTCGCCGCAATAGAAGGCGGCGCGCGCGGCCCGCAGGCCCGCGATCCGGCCGTGCTTTGCCGCCGTGCGTTCCTGGTCGACCATGTATTGCAACGTGCCGGCGAGGTCGGTCTGCAGGAAGCGGTCGCCGACTTGCGGCAGCTTGCCGCCGGGCAGGAAGATCGCGGCATTGGACGGCCACGACCGATAGCCGGCCTCGTACTCCTTGATCATGGTCGCCATGTATTCGAAGACGGCGAAGCCCTCGCGGGCGTGGCGGATGGCGGCGCCGGCCACGTCGCCGAACGACATCGTGCCGTAGTCCGAGAGGGCGGTGATCCAGGCGTCGGGCGCCGCCGGCACCACGGTGCGCAGCAGGCCGAGGGGCATCTTGCCGCCGTGCTCACGCATGAACAGGTTGGCGGGAAACTTCGCCGGCCAGTGGCCGAGGCCGGCAATCGTGATCACCTTGCCCTGGCCCGTGCGGATCATGATCGGCGCCACCCCGGCCACGTTCACCTCGTCAGGATGCAGCACGGCCAGCGCGATGCCGGCGGCGCAGCCGGCATCGATCGCATTGCCACCCGCTTCGAGGATCGCGAAGCCGGCGGCGGCGGCAAGATAGTGGCCGGCAGAGACCGCGTGACGGCTGCCATAGAGCGTCGGGCGCATGGATTTCATGGGCGAAGTGTACACAGTCTTCGTCAATGGCGCGTCATGGTCTTGCCGGACCGCGGGCCCGGAAGACCCCCAGCACCAGGCCGGGTCGCCTTCGTCCGGCGTCAGTTCAGGAAGGTGACCCGCGCTTCGCGTCCGAGGTACTGCGGCAGGCGGGTGCCTTCGTCGGGTGCGATCTCGACTTCCACGAGGCGGGTGGCCAGCTCACCCAGGTCGGCATCGCTGCGCACCATGCGCGTCACCGCCAGAGGCACACGCGCGATCCGGCCGCTGTAGGTCACCGGATCGTTCTTGAAGGTGATTTCGACCTTGGCGCCGGGCTGCATGCGGGCGAGATGCAGTTCGTCGACCGAGGCGCGGACGCGCAACTGGTCCATGTCGACGACCTTGGCGATGCCGTAATTCGAGATACGCTCGCCCTGGCGCGAAAAGATCTCCACCACGACGCCGTCGAGCGGCGAGCGGACGAGGGCGTCCTCGCGGGTTCGGCGCGCATTCTCGACGCTCGCCTCGGAGTTGGCGAGGTCGATCTCGTATTGCGCCAGGTCGTTCTTCAGCGTCTGCTTCGCGAGTTCCAGCTTGGCCTTGTCCCGTTCGACGCTCTCGGCCTGGAGCTTGGCTTCCATCTCCTTCTGGTCGTTGGGCGTACCCGACCGCAGGCGTTGGAGGGCCGCGAGCTTGTTGCTCTCGATCGCCGATTTCAGGCTGGCTTCCTGCAACGCGAGCTCAGTGACGCGGGTACCCGTCAGCACCTGATCGTGCGTTGCCTTGAGCTTGGCCAGGGCCGCCTCGGCGATGCGAACGCCGATGTCGGCGGCGGGATAGCCGGAGAGAACGGCGATGATCTCGTCACGCTTGACGTGCTGGCCGTCCTTGATGCGCAGCTCGATCACCGTGGCGCCGCCCAGGGGATTGCCGGCGACGACCACCGTCCCGGCCGGCGCTTCGGTATAGCCGCGCGAGATCAGGGGGCCGGTCGGGCGGATGCCTTGCTGGGCGCTGCTGGTCTGCCGCTCGGCGGCGACCCACATGCCAGCGGAGACGGCAGCCACCAAGGCAAGGCCGCCTGCGCCGCGCCATGGGAACTTGCTCGCTCTAGCCTTCGGTACCCGCGTCATCTTGGACTCATATTCTACCTGAATTTTACGCTCCGAAATGCGTCAACATGACGGCCCACAGCGAAAGGCGTTCTTCGCGGCAGGAATCGTATACTGCGTGTGGCACGAGAAGTAACGCCTCTAGATGCTTGGCAGTGGGGATGATTCCGGCCCTGGCGTCCGCTAAGCCGCCTTCCTGCCCCGCCGGGCGTCGATCGCCGCCCACAGGCTGGCCGCCGTCACCGGCATGTCGAGGTGCTCGAGCCCGGTATGGGGATGGATGGCGCTGATGATGGCGTTGAGCACCGCCGGCGGCGCGCCGATGGCGCCCGCCTCGCCCGCCCCCTTCACGCCCAGCGGATTGGTCGTGCAGGGGCTGTTGTGCATGTCGAAGTGGACATGCGGCACGATGTCGGCGCGGGGCAGTGCATAGTCCATGAAGCTGCCGCTCATGAGCTGCCCCGACTCCTTGTCGTAGACCGTCTTCTCCGACAGTGCCTGGCCGACGCCCTGGCCGACGCCGCCATGGACCTGGCCCTGCAGCAGCAGCGGATTGAGGGCGCTGCCGAAATCGTCCATCACGCTGTAGTTCAGGATGTCCAGCGTGCCGGTGTCGGGGTCGACCTCGAGCTCGCAGATATGGCAGCCGTTGGGGAAGGTGTCGGCCTCGGGCATGCGCGTGAACTCATCGTCCAGCCCGGCCTTTTCGCCGGCCGGCACGTGCTTGGGATCACGGGCGGCCCGGGCGACGTCGAACAGGCTCATCGTGCGGTCGGTGCCGACGATCTTGAAGGCGCCGTCGGCAAAGTCGATGTCGGCCGCACTCGCCTCCATGACGCTCGCCGCCACCAGCTTGCCCTTGGCGATGATCTTGTCGGCGACGCCCAGGGTCGCCACGCCGGCCACGGAGACCATGCGGCTGCCGCCGGTCATGCCCTCGGGCGTGACGTCAGAATCGCCCTGCACGATGGCGATGCGCTCGGCATCGATGCCCAGCCGCGCCGAGGCGATCTGCCGGATCGCCGTCTCGTGGCCCTGGCCGTTGGTCTGGTTGCCGAGATAGAGCGTGACCGAGGCATCGTCGTTGAACTTGGCGATGGCGGTCTCGGGCGCGCCGCCGCCGCCGCATTTCTCGACATAGGTCGCCATGCCGATGCCGCGCCATTTGCCCCGGGCTTCGGAGGCGGCGCGACGGGACGGGAAGGCCTTCCAGTCCGCCTTCTCCATGCCCTTGCGCATGACGGTCTCGAAGTCGCCCGAGTCGTAGGTGTCGCCGAGCGCCGTCTTCCACGGAATCTGGCCGGGCTTCACGAAGTTGCGGGCGCGGATCTCGTCCGGCGTGAGGCCGCTCGCGCGCGCGATGTGGTCGACGAAGCGCTCCAGCAGGTAGGCCGCCTCGGGCCGCCCGGCGCCCCGGTAGGCGTCGGTCGGCACGGTGTTGGTCAGCACGCCCTTGACGTTCACGTAGATCGCCGGCGTCTGGTAGAGACCCACCAGCATCGACGACCCGGCGAGCGTCGGGATGAAGGCGCTGAAATGGCTGAGATAGGCGCCGAGGGCTGCGTAGGTCGTGATGCGGCAGCCGATGAAATGGCAATCCTTGTCGAGCGCCATCTCGGCGATCGAGACATGGTCGCGGCCCTGTACGTCGGACTGGAACGCTTCCTGGCGGTCGGGAATCCATTTCACCGTGCGCTTGAGCAGGCGCGAGGCCCAGACGACCATCGGATATTCCGGATGCACGAAGATCTTCATGCCGAAGCCGCCGCCCACGTCGCCGGTGCGCACGCGGAGCTTGGGTGAGCCGATCTTGAGGATCATGTCGGCGACCACCGGCCGGATCATGCTGACGCCCTGCGAGGAGACCCAGAGGGTCGAGCGGTCGTCCTTCGGGTCGTACTCGCAGATGGCGCCGCGCGGCTCCATCGAGTTGACGACCAGGCGGTTGTTGACGATCTGCAGCTTGACGATCTTGTCGGCCTTGGCGAAGGCGGCCTCGGTCTTGGCGCGCTCGCCCATCTCCCAGTCGAAGACGATGTTGTCCTTGATGTGGTCGTGCACCAGCGGCGCGCCGGGCTGGGCGGACTCGTAGGTGCCGACGGTGTGCGGCCGCGCGGCGTAGTCGATCTCGATCAGCTCGGCGGCATCCTTGGCCTGCTCGAGGGTCTCGGCCACCACCAGCGCCACCGGGTCGCCGACATGGCGCACGCGGGCCTTGGCCAGCATCGGCCGTGAGGTCTCGCCGCGGGGCGTGCCGTCGCGGTTCTCGAGCGGCACCAGGCAGGGAACGTCGCCGAAGTCCGCCTTTGTCACATCCTCGCCGGTCAGCACCAGCAGCACGCCCGGCGCCTTCCGGGCGGCCGCGGTATCGATGCGCCTGATGTCGGCATGGGCATGCGGCGAGCGCAGCACGTAGGCGCGCGCCGCCGGGGCAGCGAGCTTGGTGTCGTCGGTGTAACGTCCGCCGCCCGTCAGCAGGCGCGGGTCCTCGACCCTGCGAACCGATTGTCCGATGCCGAATTTGGCCATGAACTCCTCCAGGTTGGCCGGAGGTTAACAAGCCGCGGCGAAGCGTGTCACCCGCTCGGACAACGGCCGTCGCTAGGCCCAGAACGTCCAGATCGCGCAGATCAGCACGATGGCCAGGGCGACACCAACCACGCGCAACCAACCGCCGGACGGCGGCACGGAAGGGGCGAGGAGATGCGCATCCCGCCCGTCTAAGTCGCTTGCCTTCATGGCGGACTCCTCGGTCAGCCCTGAGAAAACGCCGCAATGCGGCGCGGCGTTGCTCTTTCGCAGGCTTTTCCCCATGACCGATACCCGGCCACAGGGCATCAACTTGCCGGTTCGCGGCCTTCCGGGTCGCGCACCGACCTTCCGTGCGGCGCCTTACGCCTTGGGCGTGATCGAGACGACCAGGACCTGGGTGTTGATGGCCGTCAGGCTGTCGCCGATCTTGACCCGCGGAAGCTGCTCGCGGCCCGCCTGAGTCGTCACGTTGTAGGTCCGCACCTCGCCGCCGGCCGGGTTGACCAGGGAGATGGTGTTGGCGGCGGGATTGACGCCCACGACCCACCAGTTGGCGATCGCCTCGCTGGCTGAAACGCCGGCGGCGCCCATGCCGGTCGCCGAGGCGGCCGCCGTCACGCTGTTGTCACGATTGCGCGGCGTCGTGACGTTGGGGGCGGACAGTACGAAGGTGAGCCTGTCCTCGAAGCCGACCGACACCATGTCGCCGACCTTGCGGGCGCCGAAGTCGGCGACCGCCTGGCTGACGTTGCGGGTGGCTGTCGCGCCGTTGGTGAAGGCGAGCGAGACCGTGCGTGCGGCGGGGTCGACCGCGGTGATGCGGGCGTCGGCTGAATAGGTGGTGACCGTCTGGATGCCGACGGTTGCCTGCTGGGCGAGTGCGCTGCCTACTGCGGCGAAGCCTGCGCCGGCGCAAGCGCCGGCGATCAAATACCGTCTGCCAATCATGATGTACCTCCTCCATCCTGGCGGCAAAACGCTAGCATGCAATTTGCCGCGCGGGCTATGCCCGACGATTGCAGGAGGGTTGAAAAAAGCGTTGGGGTCGCTCGCACGCACTCCAGCGCCACTATAAGCGCCAGCACATTCATCCGGCTGAAGCCGTGGGCTGCTAGCGAGAGCCTGTTCCGGTATCCGAGCCGGACGGCTTGGCGGGCTCCTCGCCGTCGAAATAATCGGCGGGCGTCACGCGCCCGAACGCCTTGTAGGTCGCGGTCGAGAGGTCGCCGTTCTTCACGCCGGCGGCGGCGCCCATCTTCCCGGAATCGGGATAGTCGATGATGTCGACCGGACCGATATCGGAGATCGCCAGGTAGCGCAGCTCGTCCTTGCCGGTGTTGACGATCTGATGTGCCTCCGCGCCGGCGGGATTGGCGATCAGGTCGCCGGGACGAACCGGCAAGGCGCGGTCGTCGAGCCGGACCTCGCCGCTGCCGGAGAGGATGTAGAAGAGCTCGCTGGACACGTGGTGGCGATGCAGCGGGTAGGCGCGCTTGCCGGGCGGGACGACGGTGAGCGCGCAGCCCAAGCCCGTGAGGCCGAGCATCGGCCCGACCCGGCCGACCCGCGCCTGGAAGCTCTTGCCGTTGCCGGCGTCCTTCAAGGGAACGTCGGCGAGGTTGACGATGCGCCGCGCGTCGCTCATCGCGCGGTACGGCGGCGGGTGGAGGCTCGACGCCGGGTCGGGGCCTTGGCATTGCGGCCGCCCATCGCCCGCGTGCTCTCGCGCTTGCCGCGCGCGCCAACTCGGCCTTTGCCCTCGCGCTCCTGCTGATAGGTCCGGCCGGTTGCTTCCTTTTCCTTGCTCTTGCGCAGGTTTTGCTTGTTCTCCTCGCCGCTCTCGTACTTGGACGCGCCCGCCTCCTTGAGGGCGATGGCGATGGCCTGGCGCCGGCTCTTCACCTTGCCGGCCTTGCCGCTGCGGCCGCTCTTGAGTTCGCCATGGGCATATTCATGCATGACGCGGCCCATGGTCTTGCGCTGGGACATCGAAGTCTTGGCCATGACAATTCCTCCGCATTAACTCTTGTCCGGGAACGGCGGTCGGTCGATTAGGTTGCACCCATGACGATGGCCTATCTCGCGCCGGCAGGCTTTGCCGATCAACTGCAGGAGGAATTGCAGCGCGCGGGCGTGGCCGTCATCCGGCGTCACGAGCGGTTGTTCGTTTGCGACGGCCCGGCGATCGCCGCGGCCTGGGCCGCCAATATCTGGAACGACTGCGTCGAGCTGCCGATGGCTTCGATCGGCGGCGCGGCGCGGGCGTTGCGCGACATCCAGCGCAACTGGGCGATGTACGCGCCGCTGCATCATCGCCGCGCCGCCCTGATCGAGGAGCGCCTGCCGCACGTCTCGGCCAGGCCCATCGTCTTTCCCGCCGCCGCGCCCGCGGCGCCGCTGGGGTCATGGACGCTACTGGCGCCCGATCGCCTGCTTGCCGCCGGGCGTTGCAGCTCGCCCTTCGCCAACGGCGAGGTTGCCTTCGTCGAGGACAGGATCGGGCCGCCCAACCGCGCCTATCTCAAGCTGTGGGAAGCGCTGGTGCGGCTCGGGCGCTGGCCGGGCGCCGGCGAACGCTGCCTCGACCTCGGCGCGTCGCCGGGCGGCTGGAGCTATGTTCTGGCCGGGCTCGGCGCCCACGTGATCGCGGTCGACAAGGCGCCGCTCGATCCCCGGGTGGCGGCGATGGCGGGCGTGCAATGGCGCGGGGAGAGCGCCTTCGCGCTGGAGCCGGCGAGCGTCGGGCCGGTCGACTGGCTGTTTTCCGACATCGCCTGCTATCCGGCGCGGCTGCTGCGGCTGGTCGAGAAATGGCGCGCCTCGGGATTGGTGAGGAATTTCGTCTGCACCATCAAGTTCCAGGGGGCGACCGATCACGATGCGACAGCCGCCTTCGTTGCCATTCCCGAGGCACGAGTCCTGCACCTGCACCACAACAAGCACGAGCTGACCTTTGTCCTCCAGTCAGGATGACTGGGGTGCCTGTCTTTTCTCGTGCTAGTGTTCCTGCCGGGGAACCTGGGAGACTGAAATGCTGAAGAACGCCGTCGGCACTGCCGCGTTGCTTGCCTTGTTCGCCGGACCTGCGCTGGCGCAACCCAAGACTCTCACGGTCGCGGGCTACGGCGGCTCGTTCGAGCAGACCCTGCGCACCGAGATTATTCCGGCCTTTGAAAAGAAGCACGACGTGAAGGTCGAGTACGTGGCCGGCAACTCGACCGACACTCTGGCCAAGCTGCAGGCGCAGAAAGCCAACCAGGTGATCGACGTGGCGATCGTCGATGACGGGCCGATGTACCAGGCGATCCAGCTCGGCTTCTGCGGCAAGATCGACGGCCTGCCGGTCGCCGACCTGTACGACAGCGCGCGCTACAAGGACGACAAGGCCGTCGGCATCGGGCTGGTCGCCACCGGCCTGATGTACAACACCAAGGTCTACAAGGAGAAAGGCTGGGCGGCGCCGACGTCGTGGAACGACCTCAAGGACGCCAAGACCAGGAAGGCCGTGATCATCCCGCCGATCAACAACACCTACGGCCTCTACACGCTGATGATGTTCGCGCGCATGAACGGCGGCGGCGAGAAGAACATCGAGCCGGGCTTCAAGGTGATGACGACTGAGGTCAATCCCAACGTGCTGGTCTATGAGCCGTCGCCCGGCAAGATGACGGAGCTTTTCCAGTCGGGGCAGGGTCTTCTGGCGGTGTGGGGATCGGCCCGCGTGCAGTCCTTCGCCAATACCGGCTTTCCGGTGGATTTCGTCTACCCGAAGGAGGGCGCGGTGACCTTGCTCGCGTCGGCCTGTCCGGTCGCCAAGGCCAATGTCTCGCCGCTCGCCTCGGAATTCGTCAAGGCCATGCTCGAGCCCGCGCTGCAGCTCGTGCTCCTGAAGGACTACGGCTACGGCCCGGTCAGCAAGAAGGTCGTCGTGCCGCCTGAGCTCGGCAAGATGGCGCCGGTTGGCGAGCGCGCCGCCAAGCTGATCACACCCGACTGGGACACGATCAACGCCCAGCGCGAGGACTGGACCAAGCGCTGGAATCGCGAGGTCGAGCGCTGACTCCATCGCGGAGCATGGGGGCGGGCGTGAGCTTCCTCATCCTTGAGAAGCTGACCAAGCATTTCGGCCCGCACCGCGCCGTCGATGGTCTGTCGCTCGAGGTGGAGAAGGGCGAGTTCGTGTCGCTGCTGGGTCCGTCGGGCTGTGGCAAGACTACGACGCTGCAAATGATCGCGGGCTTCGTCGAGCCGACGGGCGGCGCGATCACCCTGGAGGGCCGCGATCTTCTGGCGGTGAAGCCCGCCCGGCGCGGACTCGGCATCGTGTTCCAGAGCTACGCGCTCTTCCCGCACATGACGGTCGCCGAAAACGTGGCGTTCGGCCTCGAGATGCAGGGCGTGGCCGCAGCGGAGCGCACCAGGCGGGTCGGCGAGACGCTGGAGCTGGTGGGCCTGGCCGCCTTCAGCGGGCGCTTCCCGCGCCAGCTCTCGGGCGGTCAGCAGCAGCGCGTGGCATTGGCCCGCGCGCTGGTCATCCGGCCGCAGATCCTGCTGCTCGACGAGCCGCTCAGCAACCTCGACGCCAAGCTGCGCGAGGAGATGCAGATCGAGCTGCGCCAGATCCAGCGCACCGTCGGCACGACGACCATCCTGGTGACGCACGACCAGGCCGAGGCGATGGCGCTGTCCGACCGTATCGTCGTCATGAACCAGGGCCGCGCCGAGCAGGTCGGGCCGCCGCACGAAGCCTACGAGCGGCCGGCGACGTCCTTCGTCGCGAGCTTCCTCGGCAAGACCAATCTTCTGGACGGCGTCACGGTCAGGCCGGAGAAGATCTCGTTTGCGCCCGGCGGCCTCGCCGGCCGGGTCCGCACGCGCATCTTCCAGGGCAATCACTGGCTCTACCAGGTCGAGACGCCGGGCGGCCTGGTGACCGTGATCCGCCAGAACACCGGCGAGGCCATGCCCGCCGAGGGCGACGCGGTGCATCTGGCGTGGGGGACGCCATGACGCCCAACTCCGTCATCCCGAGCGAAGCCGAGCGCAGCGAGGCGCAGTCGAGGAACCTTTTCATTGCTGCTCGTGCGCAAAGAAAAGGTCCCTCCACTCCGCTTCGCTCCGGTCGGGATGACGGGTGGCGATGAAATCCACCCCCTACCTCCTCAGCCTCCCCGCGCTGCTGCTGTTCGCAGTCGTCGTGATCGTACCGCTCGGCATGACGGTGCTGCTCTCGTTCCACGATTGGGGTCAGTACAAGGGCATCGAGCCGGTCTTCATCCTGAAGAACTGGCGCGAGGTGCTGACCGACTCGTACTTCCGGGAAATGTTCGGGCGGACCTTCCGCATCGCCCTCTTCGTCACCGTGCTGACCGCGGTGTTCGGGGCGCCCGAGGCCTACATCCTGAACCGCATGCGAAGCCCATGGCGCGGCATCTTCCTGCTGGTGATCCTGGGACCGCTGCTGATCTCGGTCGTCGCGCGCACCCTGGGCTGGGCGCTGCTGTTCGGCGGCAATTCGGGCCTCGTCAACAAGGCGCTGACGTCGATGGGTCTCATCTCCGCGCCGCTGCCCTTCATGTTCACCGAAACCGGCATGGTTGTGGCGCTGGCGCACGTGCTGATGCCCTACATGGTGCTCGCCGTATGGGCGGCCCTGCAGCGGCTCGACCCGCAGGTCGAGAACGCGGCCGTGGCGCTGGGGGCGCGACCCTTCACCGTGCTGCGCCGCATCGTGCTGCCCCAGGTCATGCCGGGCATCCTGTCGGGCGCCATCATCGTGTTCGCCCTGGCCGCCAGCGCCTTCGCCACGCCCGCCATCATCGGCGGTCGCCGGCTCAAGGTCGCCGCGACGCTCGCCTACGACGAGTTCCTGAACACGCTGAACTGGCCGCTGGGCGCGGCGGTGGCCGTGCTGCTGCTGGTGGCGCTGGTCCTGATCGTGGTCGGCGCCAGCCGTCTGGTCGAACGTCGCTACGCGCAGGTCTTCGGATGAGCCGCAACGGACCACTGGCGCTCTGCTATCACGCGCTGTTCACAGCCTTCATGCTGGCGCCGATTCTGGTCGTCTGCTTCGTCGCCTTCACGCCCGAGGGCTACCTCTCGTTCCCGACCGATCGCTGGTCGCTGCGCTGGTTCTACGCCATCGGCCGCTATCCCGAGTTCATCTCGGCCTTTTGGCGGAGCCTTTTGCTGGGCGCGCTGTCTTCGGCCGCTGCCGTCGCGATCTCCGTGCCGGCGGCGCTGGCCATCGCGCGCCATCGTTTCCGCGGTCGCGAGGCGATGACCACGCTGTTCATGTCGCCGCTGATGATCCCGCACATCGTGCTGGGCATCGCCTTCCTGCGCTTCTTCACCGAGGTCGGGCTGGGCGGGACCTTCGTCGGGCTGGTGCTGGCGCATATCGTGATCGTGCTGCCCTTCGCCTTGCGCCTCACCCTGGCGTCGGCTGTCGGGCTCGACCGCGCGCTGGAGCATGCCGCCTTGTCGCTCGGCGCCTCGGAGGGAACGGTGCTGAAGCGCATCACCCTGCCGCTGGTCCTGCCGGGCCTGGTGAGCGGCTGGGCGCTCGCTTTCATCAACTCGTTCGACGAGGTTACCATGACGGTGTTCATCGCCGCCCCCGGAACCGAAACCCTGCCCGTGCGCATGTTCCTCTATATCCAGGACAATATCGATCCGCTGGTGACCTCGGTCTCGGCCTCGGTGATCGCCGTCACGGTGCTGGCGCTGGTGGCGCTCGACCGCGCCTACGGACTGGAACGGCTGCTGGTCGGAAGGAGCGGCGATGGCCGATAACGAATACGACGTCGCGGTCGTCGGCGGCGGTCTGGTCGGCGTCGCCACCGCTTGGGGCCTGGCGCGCGAGGGCTGCCGGGTCGCCGTGCTCGACGAGGGCGATCGCGCGGTGCGGGCAAGCCGCGGCAACTTCGCGCTGGTCTGGGTGCAGAGCAAGGGCTTGGGGCTGGCGCCCTATGCCGGGTGGACGCTGCGCTCCTCCAACGCGTGGGCAGGCTTTGCCCAGATCCTGAAAGAGGAGACCGGGCTCGACGTCTGCTTCCAGCGGCCCGGCGGCTTTCATCTCGCGCTGTCGGAGAGAGAGCTCGAGGCGCGCGCCAATACGCTGAAGCGCCTGCACAACCAGCCGGGCGTCGTCGACTACAAGACCGAGATCCTGGACCATGCCCAGGTCGCCAAGATGCTGCCGGATATCGGACCCGAGGTGGTCGGCGGCAGCTACTGCCCGTTCGACGGCCATGTCAATTCGCTGCGCCTGTTCCGCACCTTGCACACGGCAATCAACGCACGCGGCGTCACCTACCTGCCGAGTCACAGGGTCGAGAACATCGCGCGCGAAGGCGGCGCGTTCCGGTTGACGACGGAAAAGGGCCCGGTCAGCGCGGCCAAGGTCGCGCTGGCCGCCGGCAACGCCAACATGCGGCTGGCGCCCATGGTCGGTCTCGAGGCGCCGATGAAGCCCGAGCGCGGCCAGATCGTCGTCACCGAGCGGCTGCGGCCCTTCCTGAACTATCCGGTCACGACCCTGCGCCAGACCGACGAAGGCACGGTGATGATCGGCGATTCGAAGGAAGAAAGCACCGACCCGAGCGGTCTCACCCTGGGCGTCAGCGCGACCGAAGCGGAGCGGGCCGTGCGCCAGTTCCCTCTGCTCGCCAATGTGAACGTCGTGCGCACCTGGAGCGCGATCCGCGTCATGACCCAGGACGGCTTCCCGATCTACGACGAGTCCGAAAGCCATCCCGGCGCTTTCACCGTGTGCTGCCATTCAGGCGTCACGCTCGCTGCCAATCACGCGCTCACGATTGCGCCGATGATCGCCCGCGGCGCCCTCGACACGTCACTGGTCGCTCCCTTCAGCGCGCGGAGGTTTCATGTTCAAGAGGCTGGCTGAGGCGGGCGCGCCGGTCGCCATCACCGTCGACGGCAAGGCGATCAGCGCGCGGGCGGGCGATACGGTCGCCGCCGCATTGCTGGTGGCCGGCATCGACCATTGCCGCACCACGCCGGTGACGGGCGCGCCGCGCGCGCCCTATTGCCTGATGGGCGTCTGTTTCGACTGCCTGGTCACGGTCGACGGCGTCGGCAGTCGCCAGGGCTGCCTGGTGCCGGTGCGCGAGGGCATGACGATCGAGACCCAGCTCGGCAAGCGCGAGGCCGGCCGATGACGCACACTGATAGCAAGCGCAACGTTGTCATCCCGAGCGTAGCGAGGGACCTTTGCTGGTCCGTGAAGGTCCCTCGTTGCGCTCGGGATGACAGGGTGCTTTGGAGTGCGGCCACATGAACGCATCCGACCTTGCACCCACCTACGACCTCGCCGTGATCGGTGGTGGACCGGCCGGCCTTGCCGCGGCGTCGCTGGCGGCGCGCGCTGGTCTTTCGACCGTATTGTTCGACGAGAATCCCGGCATTGGCGGACAGATCTATCGCGGTATCACGTCGACGCCCGTTACCGATCGCACCATCCTGGGTGAGGACTACTGGGCGGGCGCCGAGCTGGCGGCGGAGGCAAAGACCAGCGGCGCGCTGATCGTGGGCGGCGCCACGGTCTGGAGCCTCGATCCGCAACGGATCGTCGGCGTCTCGATTGGCGGCAAAGCGCGCTTGATCGAGGCCAGGCGCGTCATCATCGCCACCGGCGCGCAGGAGCGGCCGTTTCCGGTTCCCGGCTGGACCTTGCCCGGCGTCATGACGGCGGGCGGCGCGCAGACGGCGCTCAAGGCGCAGGGCCTGCTGCCCGCCGGCCGCACGGTGATCGCGGGCACCGGCCCGCTGCTCTGGCTGCTGGCGGCGCAGATCCTGCGCGCCGGCGGAAAGATCGAGGCCATCCTCGACACCACGCCGCGCGCCAACTGGCTGCGCGCGCTGCCGCACCTGCCGGATTTCGTGCTGTCGCCGTATTTCGCCAAGGGGCTGAAGCTGTTGCGCGAAGTGCGGGCCAAGGCGCCGGTCGTTCGTGCCGACAGGATCGAGGCTGTCGGCACGGAGAGGCTGAGCGAGGTGAGGTTCGGGCGGGGCGATGGCGACCGCCGGATCGCGGCCGATCTCCTACTGCTGCATCAGGGCATCGTGCCCAACGTCAATCTCGCCATCGCCGCCGGCGTTGCGCACGAATGGAACGAGCGCCAGCTCTGCTTCCAGCCCGTGCTCGACCCGGATTTCGGCAGCTCGGTGCCCGGCATTGCCGTGGCGGGCGATGGGGCGGGCATCGCCGGCGGCACGGCTGCGGCCGAGCGTGGCCGCATCGCCGCCATTGCCGCCGTGTGCGCGCTCAAGCCCCAAGCGACGGTGCCCGATCCGCAGACCGTGCGCCAGCGCCTGCAACGCGAGGAGATGGGGCGCGCCTTCCTCGACTGGCTCAATCGTCCGGCGGAGCGCTTCCGCCAGCCTGAGGGCGACACGCTGGTTTGTCGCTGCGAGGAGGTGACGGCCCAGCAGGTGCACGACATGGCGGCCATGGGCTGCGAAGGGCCGAACCAGATGAAGGCCTTCCTGCGCTGCGGCATGGGGCCGTGCCAGGGCAGGCTGTGCGGGCTCACCGTTACTGAGTTGATCGCCCAGCAGCGCGACACGACGCCGGCCGAGGTCGGCTACTACCGCCTGCGGCCGCCGGTGAAGCCCATCACCCTGGCCGAGCTCGCCTCGCTGCCGATCAGCGAGATCGAGCGCAAGGCGGTGGAGCGCTAGCGGTGGCCCGCAGCGCCGACGTCGTGGTGATCGGGGGCGGCCTGCATGGCTGCTCGACGGCGCTGCATCTGGCATTGCGCGGCCTCAGGCCGATCCTGGTCGAGAAGGACTATGCCGGCCGCCACGCCTCGGGCGTCAATGCCGGCGGCGTGCGCCAGCTCGCCCGCCACCTGGCCGAGATCCCGTTGTCCATCGCCTCGATGGGGCTGTGGGAGAAGATCGAGGAGCTGGTCGGCGACGATTGCGGCTTCGAAAGCCACGGCACCGTGCTGGTGGCCGAGAACGAGGAGGAGATGGCCGGCTTTCGCGCCCGCGTCGAGGATCTCCGGCTCAAGGGTTTCACGCACGAGGAGCTGATCGATCGCGCCGAGCTCAAGCGCCTCGTCCCGGCGGTCGCCGATCATTGCCCGGGCGGCGTGGTCTCGCGCCGCGACGGCGCCGCCGATCCGTTCCGCACCACCCAGGCGTTTCGCAGGCGCGCCATCGAGAAGGGTGCCGAGGTGCTGGAGGGCGTGACCGTGACGGGGCTGGCGCGCGCCGGTTCGGTCTGGCGGGTCGAGACGAGCATCGGGCCGATCGAGGCGCCGAAGTTGGTGAACGCGGCCGGCGCATGGGCCGATCGCATCGCCGCCGCGCTGGGCGAGCCGGTGGCGATGGACGTGATCGCGCCCATGCTCATGGTGACCAGCCGGCTGCCCGCCTTCATCGAGCCGGTGGTGATCCTGCGCGGCCGCAAGCTCTCCTTCAAACAGCTCGACAACGGCACCGTGGTGATCGGCGGCGGCCATCTCGCGGTGCCCTATCGCGACGAGAACCGCACGGTGATCGACTGGGCCAAGCTCGCCATCAGCGCCCGCACGGTATGGGAGCTCTTCCCGGCGATGCGCGCGGCGACCATCGTGCGCGCCTGGGCCGGCATCGAGGCGCGCATGCCGGACGACATCCCGGTGGTCGGGCCGAGCGCCACGTCGGAGGGCGTGTTCCACCAGTTCGGCTTCTCCGCCCACGGCTTTCAGCTGGGCCCCGCCACGGGCGCGGTGATGGCCGAGCTGGTCGCCACCGGCGCGACCAACACCCCGATCGACGGCCTCGGCATCGGCAGGTTCAAGCGCTAGGCGCGCCGCCAGTCGTAGCCCAGCCGCGGGAAGTGCACGGCGACCCGGCCGACGTCGGGATCGTGGCGCACCAGGGCGATCTCCTGGGTGTCGACGAAACTCACTTCGCCCTCGACCCAATCGCGGGCATTGTCCGCCGGCCGCACGCGCGCCTGCTCGCCGGGCAGGGGATCGCCTTCCTGCGGATGCGAGGGGCGAGCCGCCGTTGCTGGCTCGGCGGCACGGGCCGCCGCCAGCGCGACGGCCGGCTCGATGTCCGTGCGCTTACCATGGCCGATCGCCGCCATGCGGTCGCGCCACGCCAGCAGGCGCGGGTAGGGCAGGAGCTCGTGGCGGCAATCGATATGGCGGCCCTTGAAGAACCAGATGACGTGATAGGCGGCGAAATCGGCGATGCAGGGCGCGCCGCCCAGGAGATAGGCGCGCCCGTCCTGCAGCATGTCGGCCAGCCACTGGATCTGCGGGCGCACGAGATGGAGGTTGCGCACCGCCGCCTTGCGCACCGCGTCGATCGACGGCGGCGGCAGGCCGTGCAGGCGGGCGCGATCCTCGTGCAGGCCGTCCGGCATGTGGTCGGCATTGACGCCCGAGACGAACAGTGCCACCGGCCGCATGAGCTGGTGTTCGGCCCACCAGGCGATCGCCTCGGCGGCGCCGCTGGTCGCGACGGGGAAGAGCGTGGGTTCGGGCACGCGGCGCTCGAGCTCGCGGGCGATCAGGCGCGTGTCGCACCACAGGTCGGCGCCCTCCTGGAGCACCGGAATGCGGCGATAGCCGCCGGTCAGCGGCGCGAGGTCGGGCTTGGGCAGGATCGGCGGCTGCTCGACGCCGCGCCACGCCAGGCCCTTGAAGCCCAGCATCAGTCGCGCCTTCTCGGCGAAGTTGGAGAAGTCGTAATGGTGGAGGATGAGGCCTGTCGCCACTCAGACATCCATCACGTAGTAGACCTTCTTCTCGCGCCGCATGCCGAGCCGATCATAGAAGCGTTGCGCATCTCTGTTGTCTTCGCCGGTGGTCCACAGAACCCGCGTGTCGCCGCGCTTGCGGGCGAGCGCGCGGATTGCCTCGATCAGCTTCTCGCCGACGCCGGTCGAGCGGGCCGCTTCGGCGACGTAAAGCTCCTTCAGGTACAGGCCGTGCGTCAGCCGCGGTCCCGGAAAGTAGGGGTTGAGGATGGCGAAGCCCACGAGCTTGCCGGGCTGCTCGGCCACGAAACAGAGCGTGCCGCTTGGCGGTTGGTCGACCAGGAAGGCGGCTCCCGCCGCGCCCGCACCGGCGGCGACCGGCTGGCCGTAGTGGCGTTCGTGGTCCTCGAGTAGGGTGGCGAGCTCGGCCTCGTCGCCGCGTTTTGCGTGTCTGATTTGCATGGCGGCTGGTCTAACATCGCTGGTTCGAACCGGCAAAGACGGTCAAAATCCGCCCAACGAAGAGACGGGACGAATGCTGCGCTTCACTCTCCTGGTGCTGGGACTTTGCCTGGCGGGCCTGCCTGCCGCGGCGCAGCCCGATGCGAAGCTGATCGAGGATCTGGTCGTTGCCAATCGGGTGCTCGCCGATCTCGGCGTGGTCGACGGCTTCGGCCACGTCTCGGTGCGCCACGACAAGGATTCCAACCGCTATCTGATGTCGCGCAGCATGGCGCCGGCGCTGGTGAAAGCCGAGGACATCCTCGAATACGATCTCGACAGCGTTGCCGTCGATGCCAGGGGGCAGGCGCTGTTCCTCGAGCGCTTCATCCATGGCGAGATCTACAAGGCGCGGCCCGACGTCAAGGCGATCGTGCACAGCCATTCGCCGTCGGTGATCCCGTTCGGCGTGTCCAAGACCCGGCTGCAGCCGATCTATCACATGAGCTCGTTCATGGGCGTCGACGTGCCGGTGTTCGAGATCCGCGACGTCGCGGGGTCGGCGAGCGACCTTTTGGTGCGCAACGCCCGGCTCGGCGCGGCGCTCGCCAATGTGCTGGGCGACAAGACAGTGGTGTTGATGCGCGGCCACGGTTCAGTGACCGTCGGAACGTCCATCCCCCAGGTCGTGTTCCGCGCTTATTATGCCGAGATGAACGCCCGGCTGCAGTCCGAGGCGATCAAGCTCGGCGCGGTGACCTACCTCACCGCCGACGAGGCGGCGGCGTCGGCCAAGACCAACGACGCGCTGGTGATGCGGCCGTGGGAACTGTGGAAGCGCAAAGTGACGAAGCCCGAGTAGAGGGCTGGGAAGCCCCAGTAGGAGCAGATGTAATGAACGGCGTGGTGAACATCGAAGACCTGCGCAAGCTCGCCAAGAAGCGGCTGCCCAAGATCGCCTATGATTTCATCGAGGGCGGCACCGACGACGAGGTCGGGCTGGTCACCAACGAACAGGCCTTCCGCAAGGCGCGCATCGTGCCGCGCTACCTGGTCGACGTCTCGGTGCGGGACCAGTCGACCACCCTGTTCGGCCGGACCTATTCCAGCCCGATCGGCATCGCGCCGACCGGCCTCGCCGGCCTGTTCCGCCGCGGCGCCGACCTGATGCTGGCCGAGGCGGCGCGCGAGGCCAACGTGCCCTTCATCATGTCGGGCTCCAGCACGGCATCGATCGAGGCTCTCGGCAAGCTCGCGCCCGACCACGGCTGGTACCAGCTCTACTCCGCCAAGGACCAGTCGGTCTCCGAGGACATGATCAAGCGCGCGGGCGATGCCGGGCTGCGCACGCTGGTCTTCACGGTCGACGTGCCGGAGGGCTCCAACCGCGAACGCAATGCGCGCAACGGCTGGGGCCGACCGCTCAAGCTTACCTGGAAGACCAAGTTCGAGGCGCTGCGGCATCCGGCATGGATGATGGAGTGGGTGCGCCACGGCACGCCTTATTTCGACAACTGGGCCAAGTATGCCGGGCCGGGCGCCACGGCCGAGAAGGTGGCCGATCTCGTCGCCTATCAGAACCGCGCGCCGATGACCTGGAAGCATGTCGAGCGCTACCGCGAGCTGTGGAAGGGCAACTTCGTGCTGAAGGGCATCATGCATCCCGACGACGCGATCCGCGCCCATGCGCTGGGCGTCGACGGCCTCATGGTCTCCAACCATGGTGCGCGACAGCTCGACAATGCGCCGTCGCCGCTCGAGGTGCTGCCGTCGATCCGCGACGCCGTCGGCGACAAGATGACCCTGATGCTGGACGGCGGCGTGCGCCGCGGCCTCGATGCCCTGATCGCGCTCTGCACCGGGGCGAAATTCGTGTTCGTCGGCCGGCCGACGCTCTATGGCGTGACGGCGGGCGGCGTGCCCGGGGCGGCCAAGGCGCTGCAGATCTTCCGCCGCGAGATCGACATCAGCATGGCGCAGATGGGCGCCACCAAGATCACCGACCTCGGCCCGCAGTTCCTGATGTGGAAGGACGAAGAGGATCTGCGCCGCAACCGGCGCTGATGGAGGTCCGTGGCTGACGCCGTCACCATCGATTTCTACCTCGGACTAGGCAGCCGCTACTCTTATCTCGCCGCGAGCCAGCTCGATCGCATCGAGGCGACGTACGGTTGCCACTTCGTCTGGAAGCCGATCGCCAGCGGCGCGCTCATGGACCGACGCGGCGGCAATCCGTTCCGCGCCGCGCCGGTCTCGGGCCAGTATGATTGGGGCTATCGCGAGTACGACGCGTGCTGCTGGGCGAGCTTCTATGGCATCCCGTTTCGCGAGCCCGTCGCCTTCAGGGTGGATCCGGAGGCGCTCGCCTTGGCCTGCCTGGCGGCCGACAGGCAGGGTGCGCTGGTGCCGTGTTGCCGCCTGCTGCAGCAGTTGATCTTCGTCGAGGGGACGGTGATCGATGACACGGTGATCTCGGCTTTGCCGGATCGCCTGGACCTCGACCCGGCGGCCTTTCGACGGGACCTGGCGGCAACCGAGACGAGCGCCCGCCACGAAGGCCTGCTCGATGAGGCCGCCGCCCGCGGCGCGTTCGGCGTTCCGACCTTCTTCCTCGGCGATCGGCTGTTCTGGGGCAACGATCGCCTGGTGCTGCTCGAAGCGGCGTTGCGCGGCGCGACAGCGTTCGCTACGGTGCCGGCACCATCGGAGGATACTTCGACTTGAGTCAGCGCTAGCCACACGGTCCGAAGGTCGGCACGACGTCCGACTTCATGACCGGTTTCGGCCTCCTGTCGGATGACGGGAGCACGCACGGCAACGCCCGTGCACACGCTGATCTCCGGAGCTCCTCTTGTCTCATCCTCTTTTGACCGCACCCATCGGGCGGAGTCTGCTGCGCCTGGCCGGACCCACGACCGCGCTCATGGTGGTGCAGATCTTCGTCGCTGCCATCGATATCTACTACATCGGCCGCCTGGGAACGGACGCGTTGGCGGCCATCGCCCTGGTCGTCCCCTTCCAGGCCCTGATGCTGAACCTGGCGAATGGCGGCATGGGTGGCGCCGTCGCCTCGGCTTTGGCGCGCGCGTTGGGCGCGGGGCGGCTCGACGATGCGCGCGGGCTCGTCCTGCATGCGCTGATCCTGGCCACAGCATTCGCCCTTGGCTTCACGGCGCTCGCCTGGACGGTCGGACCTTGGCTGTTTGGCCTGATGGGCGGCGCCGGGTCCGCCTTGCAGCGCGCCGCTTCGTACAGCCACGTCTGGTTCAGCGGCGCGGTGCTGTCGTGGGTCAGCGCTTTCCTGGGCGCGCTGCTGCGCGGTGGTGGCGACGCCGCCACGCCGGGCCGCTACGGCCTAGTGGCGTCCCTGATCTATGTGCTGCTGGCAGGTTTCCTGGCGCTCGGTGTCGGACCGTGGCCGGGGCTTGGCCTCATTGGCCTGGCAATCGCCTCCATCGTGGTCACGGGCGCGATGGTGTTCGTGCTGGCCCGCGCCTTGTGGTGCGGCAGGCTGGGCTTCACGCCCGCCATTGCCGGCGTTCGCCTGCAACGCCGGCTGTTCGTGGAGATCCTGCGGGTGGGCGTGCTGGGCTCGTTCACGACGCTGCTCGCCAACGTCACCGCCATGGTGATGACCGGCCTGGTCGGTCGCTTCGGCGTCGCGGCGCTGGCCGGCTACGGCATCGGCGTGCGCCTGGAATACATGGTGGCGCCGATCGCCTTCGGCATCGGAACGGGCCTCACGACCCTGGTCGGCGTGGCGGCCGGCGCCGGTGCCTGGCGTCGCGCGGTCAAGGTCGCGTGGGTCGGCGGCCTGGTCTCGTTTGCCACGATCGGCCTGATCGGCTGGGCGGTGGCGCTTGCGGCCGAAAGCTGGTCCTTGCTGTTCACCGCGGACGTCGCGGTGGTCGCCGCCAGCGTCTCCTACATCACGCACGTGGCGCCGTTCTATTGCCTGTTCGGACTGGGCCTGACGCTCTATTTCGCGGGCCAGGGTGCGGGCCGCATGGCGGTGCCGACCATGGGCAGCGTCGCGCGCATGGCCGTCACGACCTTCGGCGGCTGGTTCGCCGTCGACAAGATGGGCCTGGGACTGGAGGGCGTGTTCGTCGCGATCGCGATGGGCATGGCGGCCTATGGCTGCCTGATCGCCGGCTCTCTTTTGATTATGCCCTGGAGGGCGAAGCCTCTCCCCCAAGCGGGGGAGAGGACGCATGCGAAGGACTAGCGCTTACTGCACAACCTCGAACAGCCCGGCGGCGCCCATGCCGCCGCCGATGCACATCGTCACCACGACGTTTTTGGCCTTGCGGCGGCGACCTTCGATCAGGGCGTGGCCGGTGCAGCGCGCGCCGGTCATGCCGAAGGGATGGCCGATCGAGATCGAGCCTCCATTGACGTTGAGCTTGTCGTTGGGAATGCCGAGCTTGTCGCGGCAGTAGAGCACCTGCACGGCGAAGGCCTCGTTCAGCTCCCAGAGGTCGATGTCGTCCATTTTCAATCCGAAGCGCTTCAGCAGCTTGGGAATGGCATAGACAGGGCCGATGCCCATCTCGTCGGGCTCGCAGCCGGCCACGACCAGGCCCTTGTAGATGCCGAGCGGCTTCAGCCCGCGCTTGGCGGCTTCGGCGTCGCTCATGATCACCGCAGCCGACGCGCCGTCGGAGAGCTGGCTCGCATTGCCGGCGGTGATCCACTTGTCGGGACCCGCCACCGGTTGCAGCTTGGCCAGGCCCTCGAGCGTCGTGTCGGGCCGGTTGCCCTCGTCCTTGGTGAGCGTCACCGTCTTCTTGGAGGTCTCCTGGGTGTTCTTGTCGGTGACGATCATCGTGGTTTCCATCGGCACGATCTCGTCGTCGAACTTGCCGGCCTGCTGGCCCGCCGCCGTGCGCATCTGGCTCTGCAGCGAATATTCGTCCTGGTACTCGCGGCTGATCTTGTAGCGCGCCGCCACCGTGTCGGCTGTCGTGATCATGGCGTGATAGATGCCCGGCACGTGCTCCTGCACCCAAGGATTCACCAGGCGGTTCTTGTTGCCGCCCGGCGGGCCCTGCACGAGCGACACCGATTCGAGACCGCCGGCGATCATCACCGGAACCTTGTCGACCAGCACGCGCTGGGCGGCCATCGAGATGGTCTGCAGCCCCGACGAGCAGAAGCGGTTGACGGTGACGCCGGAGACGCTGACCGGGGCGCCGGCGCGCATCGCCGAGACACGGGCCACGTTGGAGCCGGTGGTGCCCTCGGGGGCGGCGCAGCCCAGGATCACGTCCTCGACTTCGGCCAGATCGACCTTGGCCCGCTCGGCGGCATGCTTGATGACATGCGCGCCCATGTCGGCGCCGTGGGTGTCGTTGAAGATGCCGCGGAACGCCTTGCCGATTGGCGTGCGGGCGGTGGAGACGATGACGGCGTCGGCCATGATGAATTTCCTCCTTGAGAACTTTGCCGTGGCGTTCCCCCTCCGGCCCTTCGGGCCACCTCCCCCGTCAGACGGGAGAGGCAGGGAGGGGGTAGGCAACGAATGGACGTCAGACGCTAGAGAACTTCTTGTCCTCCTGCACCAGCTTCTTGAGGAGCGGTGCGGGCTCCCAGAACGGGTCGCCGGAAGCGTCGCGGTACTTCAGCAGGGCGTCGTGGACGGTCTTGAGCCCGACCACGTTGTCGGCCCACCACATCGGGCCGCCGCGATAGACCGGCCAGCCGTAGCCGTTGACCCAGATCACGTCGATGTCGAGCGAGCGCTGGGCCATGCCCTCGGCCAGGATCTTGGCGCCCTCGTTCACCATCGGGTAGAGGCAGCGTTCCAGGATCTCCTGGTCGGAGATGGCGCGCCGCGTGATGCCGAGCTTCTTCGAGGTCTCCTCGATGATCTTCTCGACCTCGGGATCGGGGATCGGCGTGCGGTCGGGCAGGTTGTACTTGAAGTAGCCCGAGCCGGTCTTCTGGCCGAAGCGGCCGAGCTCGCAGATCGCATCGGCGATGTAGCCAGTGTAGCGCACGTTGCGCTGCTCCTTCTCCTTCTTGCCCTGGCGGATGCGCCAGCCCACGTCGTTGCCGGCGAGGTCGCTCATGGCGAAGGGGCCCATCGGGAAGCCGAAATCGTAGATCACCTTGTCGATCTGCTGCGGCAGGGCGCCTTCCTCCAGCATGTAGGCCGACTGGATGCCGCGCTGGCGCAGCATACGGTTGCCGACGAAGCCCTCGCAGACGCCGACCAGCACCGGGATCTTGCCGATCTTCTTGCTGAGCGACATCACGGTGGCGATGACGTCCTTCTGGGTCGCCTTGCCGCGCACGTTCTCCAAGAGCTTCATGACATTGGCCGGCGAGAAGAAGTGCATGCCGATCACGTCGCCCGGCCGCTTGGTGTAGTTGGCGATCTGGTTGACGTCGAGGCCCGACGTGTTTGTGGCCAGCACCGCGCCCGGCTTGGCGACTTCGTCGAGCTTCTTGAAGACGCCTTCCTTCACTTCCATGGTCTCGAAGACCGCCTCGATGATGACGTCGGCATCCTTGAGATCGTCGTAGGTCAGGGTCGGCTTGATCAGCGCCATGCGCTTGTCGACGTCCTCGGCTTTCATGCCGCCACGCTTGGCGGTGTTCTCGTAGTTGGTGCGGATGGTTTTGAGCCCGCGGTCCAACGCCTCCTGTTTCACCTCGAGAAGGCTGACCGGGATGCCGGCATTGGCGAAGTTCATGGCGATGCCGCCGCCCATCGTGCCGGCGCCGACGATGCCCGCCTTCTTGATCTCGCGCTGCGCCGTGTCGGCCGGAACGTCGAGCACCTTGGCCGCCTCGCGCTCGGCGAAGAAGTAGTAGCGCTGCGCCGCCGACTCCTGCGACGTCAGCAATTCCAGGAACAGCTCGCGCTCGCGCTTCAGGCCTTCGTCGAACGGCAGCTCGACTGCGGCCTGCACGCACTTGATGATGCTCCACGGCGCCTTGAAGCCGCGCGCGCGGCGGGCGATCGCCTTCTCGGTCTCCTTGAACAGGTCGGACGTTTCGAGCGTCGCCTTGAGGTCGCGGACCCGGCGCCGCGGCGCCTTCTGGGCAACCAGCATCTGGGCATGCGCCACCGCGCCGGCCAGGAGATCGCCCTCGACGATGGCGTCGACGATGCCCTTGCTCTTGGCCTCGGGCGCCGGGATGTGGCGGCCCGCGATGATGGCGTCGAGCGCGTACTTCGCGCCGGTGAGGCGCGGCAGGCGCTGCGTGCCGCCGGCGCCCGGCAGCAGGCCGAGATGGACCTCGGGCAGGCCGACGCGCGTCGAGGCCAGCGAGACGCGATAGTGCGCGCCCAGCGCCGTCTCCAGGCCGCCGCCCAGCGGCGTGCCGTGCAGGGCGGCGACGACGATCTTGGGGCAGTTCTCCATGGTGGCGATGACGTCGTTCAGGTTGGCGCCTTTGGGCGGCTTGCCGAACTCGCGGATGTCGGCGCCGGCGATGAAGGTGCGGCCGCCGCCGATCAGCACGATGGCGTCGATGTTGCCATCCTTGCCGAAGGCTTCGACGCCCTCCTTGATGCCGTCGCGCACCGCGGCAGCCAGCGCATTCACCGGCGGATTGTTGACGGTCAGGATTCCGATGCGCCCCTGCGTGGAGCGAAGCACTGCGTCGGTCATGGGCGTTCTTCCCTGGAAGTGGCCGTTGAGTTGGCCCTGTCTTAGCAATACCAACGCGCGCCGCCCAGCGGCCTCGGGTTCCGCCGTGCGGAGAGCGCGTTACTTGTGATGGTGTGACGCCCCGGCATGGTGGTGGTGCCGCGGCACGAGGCGATAGCCCGGTGGACAATAATAACAGGGGTAGGGCAGCAGGTAGGATGTCTCGCTGGCTTCCGAATAGACAGGCAGTGGCGCAGAGGTCCAAGGCTCCGACGGCGTGCTCGTGCCGCCCGACACGACGGCAGGCGCCGCCGCCACATTCTCGGCAGGCGGGGCAGTGCAGGACGAAGGGGCGGAGCCAACGACGGCCAGGACGACAAAAAGATTGGGCGCGCGCATGGACACCTCGACAGGCGAAGCGCTGCGGTCTTGCGCAATGTCCAAAGACTAGCACCGCAGACTGGCTGTCGCCACAGTTCCCCAGACTGCGACCGAGGTCGAGGCGGATGGCGATTTCCTTGCGGGAGCGCGCTAGGCTGGCGTGAACCTGGGAGGAGATCCATGGCATTCGCCGGCATCAACCATCTCGCCGTCCTGATCGCGGCGGTCGCAGGTTTCGCCTTTGGCGCGGTCTATTACATGGGCCTGTCGAAGCAGTGGCGCGCGGCGATCGGCATGGCCAAGGACGCGCTGGCGGCCAATCGCTCGCCCGTGCCCTTCGTGGTTTCGATCGTGGCGCTCCTGATCATGGCCTGGGTGCTGGCGGGCGGCATCGGCCATCTCGGGCCGGGCCAGGTCACGCTCAAGAACGGCGTCATCTCGGCGCTGTTCATGTGGCTGGGCTTCGTGATCACCACCCTGGCGGTCAACTATTCGTTCGGCCAGCGCCGGCCGCTGCTCACGGTTATTGATGGCCTCCATTGGCTGGGCGTGCTCGTTATACAGGGCGCCATCATCGGCGCGATGGGCGTGTGAACGAGGCCTGAATGACGAGCAAACGTCCCCGTATCGAAGGCTACGCCGTCGTCTCACGCGAAGGCATGATCGCCAAGTCGGACGGCTCCTTCCCCGAGGAGCTCAAAATCCCCGCTGACCAGCAGTTCTACCAGGAGTCGCTCGAACGGGCGTCGGCGGTCGCCAACGGCCGGCACTCGGCCGAAGGCGGGCCCAGGGAGAAGGCGCGCAAGCGCATCCTGCTGACGCGGCGCGTGCAGCGAGTCATCGTCGACCCCGACAATCCCAATGTCGTGCAGTGGAACCCCGGTACTGCGTCCTTCGACGAGGCATGGCATCGGCTCGGCATCGAGGACGGCATCCTGGCGGTGGTGGGCGGCACCGACGTGTTCGCCCTGTTCCTGAGCATCGGCTACGACGCCTTCTTCCTGACGCGCGCGCCGGTGAGCGTCCCGCGCGGCCGGCCGGTCTTTCCCGGCGTCGGCCACGGCGTGGCGGCGGAGGAACCCCTGAAGAAGCACGGGCTGGTGCTGCGCAATACCCGCATGCTCGACCCGGCGAGCGAGACGGTTGTGCAGGAGTGGGGGCCGAAGCCTTAGAACTCCACGACCAGACCGTCGTGCGCGGCCTCCAGCGCGATCTCGCTTTGGCGGCCCAAAAGCTCGGCGCTCATGTGGGTGACGATGGTGCGCTTGGCGCCGATCTCGGGCAGGCGTTTGGCCAGGGTCGTGTAGTCGATGTGGTACTTCATCACCTTGTCGAAGAAATAGGCCTCGCAGATGAACAGGTCGGCGCCGCGTCCGGCCGGGATCAATGCGTCGACCCATTCGGTGTCGCCCGAGTAGGTGAGCACCTTGCCTTCGGTCTCGATGCGCAGCGCATAGGACGGCGCGCCGCTAAAATGCTTCATCAGGTAGGGCGTGACGGCGAGACCGTTCAGCAGGGCCCGCTCGTGCAGCGCGAGCTCGTGGATCTCCAGCGCAAACTTTTGCTGGATCTTGGTTGAGCCGGCGAACATCGCCTCCATGACGATCATCAGCCGGTCGCGCAATCCGGGCGGCCCGGCGAACAGCAGCGGCGCGGTGCGGCGGCTGATGAGCTGGGCGTCGAGCAGGAAGAAGGGCAGGCCGCCGAAATGATCGCCGTGAAGATGGCTCACCAGCACGGTCGAGATGCCGTTGGGATCGACTTGCCATTTGCGGATCGCCACCATCGAGGAAGCGCCGCAATCGATCAGCACGTTGCCGTGGGCGGCGCGCTCGAGATGGAAGCAGGTGTTGAAGCGGCCGCCGCTGCCGAAGGCATCGCCCGAGCCGAGAAACTGCAGGCGCATTGCGCTAGTGGGACAGGGATTGGGGCGCCTGCTCCAGGCTCGAGACTTCGTTGGTGAGCGTCGTGCGCCGCATGTCGCGCACCTCGGCGTGATCGTAGCGTCGGGCGCGATGCATGGTGACGCGGTTGTCCCACATCACGAGGTCGTAGGGCCGCCAGACATGGGCATAGACGAACCGTCGCTGCGTGGCGTGCTCGGTGAGGTCGCGCAGGAAGGCGCGTGCCTCGGGTACCGGCCAACCCTCGATGCCGCCGGCATGGCTGGCGAGATAGAGCGACAGCCGGCCGGTGGTGGGATGGCGGCGCACCAGGCGCTGGCGGACCGGCGCCCATTTCTCGCGCTCGGCGTCGGTGAAATCGGTGAAGCCCAGGATGCCGCGCGAAAAGATCTGGCTGTGCAGGCAGATCAGGTCGTGCACTTCGCGCTTGGTCTTGTCGTCGAGCGCGTCGTAGGCCGCGCGCATGTCGGCGAACTCGGTGTTGCCGCCGGCCGGCGGGATGTGGCGCGCCGACAGCAGCGAATATTTCGCCGGCACCGGCTTGAAGGAGGAGTCGGAGTGCCAGAGCTGGTTGCCCAGGCCGAACAGGCGGCGGCGGTCGTCGCGCGCCAGCACCTTGTTGTTCTTGTCGAGGTTGGAGATGTCGTTCAGGTCCATGCTGACCCGCCGGTCCTCGGGGGCGGCGATGTCGCCCGTGGCCTGCTCGAGCGGGCCCAGGCTGCGGCTGAACACGAGCTGCTGGTCGTCGTCAATCTTCTGGTCGTGGAACACCAGCACGCCGAAACGGTCCATGCCGGCATGGACGGCGGCGACCTCGTTCTTCAACAGCGGGCGCGTGAGGTCGAGGCCCGATACGACGCCCGCGAAGAAGGCCCGGTTCACGGGATCGATGGGTTGGATATCGATGGTCATGGTGGACCGTAGCCTAGCGCGAACCGCGGCAGACGGCGAGGCGGAGCCGCGCGCGGCTCACGGTGCCGCCCTGCGGTAGGCGTGGGGGCTCGTGCCGACCATCCCAGCGGTGCGGTCCGGCAAGATTACGCCGTCGGCAGCTTGTAGTCCTCGAAGTGCTTGCGCAGCGCCGTCTTCAGGATCTTGCCGGTGGCGCCGTGCGGGATGGCGTCGACGAACTGCACGTCGTCGGGCATCCACCATTTGGCGATCTTGCCGTCGAGGAATTTCAGCAGGTCGTCCTTGGTGACGTCGGCATCGGGCCGGCGCACCACGATCAGCAGCGGCCGCTCGTCCCATTTGGGATGGCGCACGCCGATCACGGCGGCCTCGGCCACGCCCGGGCAGCCCATGGCGGCGTTCTCGAGGTCGATCGAGCTGATCCATTCGCCGCCCGACTTGATGACGTCCTTGGAGCGGTCGGTGATGACCACCGAGCCGTCCGCTTCGATCTTGCAGACGTCGCCGGTCTGGAACCAGTCGTCGTCGAGGAACTGGCTCTTGCCGTCGCCCTTCATGTAGCCCTTCACGATCCACGGACCGCGCACCACCATGTTGCCCGACACCGAGCCGTCGCTCGGCAGGTCGTTGCCGGCGTCGTCGATGATCTTCATCTCGCAACCGAACACCGGCCGGCCCTGCTTGGCGGTGATGGCGAAGCGCTCCGCCTCAGGCAGGCCGCGCTCGCCCCTGTTGAAGCGGGTGATGGTGCCGAGCGGGCTCATCTCGGTCATGCCCCAGCCCTGCGCCACCTCGATCCCGTGCTCCTGCCAGAAGCGTTCGATCATGGCGAGCGGCACGGCCGAACCGCCGATCAGGGTGCGCTTGACCGACGACATCTTGAGCTTGTTCTGGGCGCAGTATTCGAGCAGGGCCAGCCACACCGTCGGCACGCCGGCGCTCATCGTCACCTGCTCCTTGTCCAGAAGCTCGTAGATGCTGGCGCCGTCGAGCTTGGGGCCGGGGAAGACGAGCTTGGCGCCGCAAAACGGCGCGGCATAGACCAGGCCCCAGGCATTGGCGTGGAACATCGGCACCACGGGCAGGATGGTGGTGTCGGGGTCGAGCGCCAGCACCGGGCCCGAGCACATCATCATCGAATGGATGACCGTCGAACGGTGCGAGTAGAGCACGCCCTTCGGGTTCCCGGTCGTGCCCGAGGTGTAGCAGAGCGACGACGCCGTGCGCTCGTCGAAGTCCGGCCATTCGAGCGTGCCCGGCTTGTCCGCGATCAGCTCTTCATAGCAGAGCAGGTTGGGGATCTTGGAGGACGCCGGCATGTGGGCGCGGTCGGTCATGAGCACGACGTGCTTCACGGTCTTGAGCTTGTCCCACACGCCTTCGACGATCGGCAGTAGGTTGAGGTCGACGAAGATCGCCTGATCCTCGGCATGGTTGGCGATATAGGCCACATGCTCGGGCGCCAGCCGCGGGTTTAGCGTGTGCAGCACCGCGCCGATGCCGGAGATGCCGAAATAGAGCTCGAAATGGCGGTAGCTGTTCCAGGCGATGGTGCCGACCCGGTCGCCGAGCTTGATGCCCAGCGCCTGCAGCGCCTCGGCGAGTTGCTTGGCCCGCTTGGCCGCATCGCGGTAGCCGTAGCGGTGGATCGGCCCCTCGACGGTGCGCGAGACGATCTCGACGTCGGGATAGTAGGCGGCGGCATAGTCGATGATCTGCGAAATCAGCAGCGGGCGGTCTTGCATCAGGCCGAGCATGGCGTTTCCCTTTTCTACGCGTGCCGCTCGATATGCAGGCTTCTGAGATTGGCGAGCGGCTTCAGGTCAGGTTCTAGACCGAGTCCCTGGCCGTCGGGAAGCGACACGCATCCTTCGGTGACGGCCAAAAGGTCGCCCAGCAGCCCTTCGCGCAGCGGATTGGGGTTGGCGTCGACCTCGAGCCGGCCCGGTCCGCGCACGGCGGCCAGCAGGTGCAGCGAATGCATCAGTCCGACGGCGCCGCCCAGGAAGTGCGGGCAATAGGTGCGGCCGGCCGCCAGCGCCGCCCGTGCCACCGGCAGGCAGCCGGAATGGCCGCCCCATTTGGCGGCATCGGGCTGGATGACGCCGAGGAGGCCTAAATCGATCGCGTCCTGGAAGGCGCCAGCACCGCGCAAATTCTCGCCGCCGGCAAGCCGGGTCGGGGCGGCGGCGGCAACTTGCGTCCATTCGGCCGTCGGCCGGTCAGCCGGCAAGGGTTCCTCGATCCAATCCAACCCGAACTCGGCGAGCTTCGGCGCCATGCGGCAAGCCGTTGCCAGGTCCCAGCCCTGGTTGACGTCGACCATCAGCCGTTCGCCGGCTTTCAGTTCCTTTGCCACCGGCCGCAGCGAGCCGAGATCGGCCTCCTCGCCGAAGCCGACCTTGATCTTGTAGGCGCGATAGCCCGCCGCGCGCGTGCGTTCGACGGTGTCGCGGGCGGCGCGCCCGGGATTGAGGCCCGAGGCATAGATCGGCACGGCCGAGTCGTCGGTTCCGCCCAGGGCCCGCCACAGCGGCAGGCCGCGCTTGCGCGCGCGCAGATCGTGGATCGCAAGGTCGAGGCCCGCTGCGGCGGCCGAGAGCGCGCCGGCATCGCCGCTCTGCACGCGCAGCACATGCAGCGCCCGGTCGATCTCCGCCCACAGCGTCACCGGATCGTCGAGCGACTTGCCGAGCGCGCGCGGCGCCACAATGTCGGCGAACAGGAGCGCGCGGTGCTCGGCGCTGGCGGTCGGGAAGTTCGACCAGATCTCGCCCCAACCGCGCGCGCCGTCGCTGTCCTCGACCTTGACGAATACCGCGACCCGCTCGGCCATGGTGCCGAAGGAGGTGCGGACCGGCTCCTGGATCGGCGCGCGGAAGACGTGCGCCTCGACTTTGGCGAGGGTAGGGGACGGCATCTATTTCGTCTCGGGATCTGCCACCTTTAGCAAGCGCGGTATGTCGCTCACTCGGCCGCTTGCCGGGTTTCGGTGGCCAATAAGTCGTAGGTGCGCTTCTGATACTGCACCATGTAGTCGGTGTAGTAGGTCGTCGGATACTTCGGCGGCTTGTCCGGACCGACGCAGGTCGGAACCGCGGCGATCGGCCAATCGATGTTGCCGTCGCAGAAGAAGGCCAGCGCGTAGCGCTCGCCGCCGCTCCGGTTCACCGCGCGGTGCGGCGTGGCGAGGAAGACATCGTTGGTCCAGCGCTGCAGCAATTGCCCGCCATTGACGACATAGGCGCCCGGCAGGGCGGGTGCATCGATCCACGTGCCGCCTTGCGTGCGGATCGAGAGGCCAGGCACGTCGTTGGGCGCCAGCAGGGTGAGGAAACTCGTGTCGGTATGCGGCGCGATGCCGAACTCATCGTCGAGGGCGGCGGGCTGGTTCGGATAGTGGGTCGCCCGCAGCTTGTACTGGAAGTCCCTGAACGGCTCATCGAAATAGGCCGGCGGCAGGCCGAGTGCCACGGCATAGAGCGGCACCAGCTCCCGCACCAGCCGCTCCAGGGTGTCGCAATAACCGACAATCGTCTCCCGGAAGCCGGGCAGATCCTGGGGCCAGCGATTGGCGCTGCGGAACCGCCGGTCGGCCCGCACGTCGGGATGGTCGGCCGGCAGGTCGCGCGCCACGAACAGCGCCTCGTTCAGGTTGGCCTTGGTGACGGTCTGCACCGTCGAGGTGCGCAGTGTATCGCCGCGCATGGGCAGGTAGCCGACATTGTGCCGGTCGATCCTGATATCCATCTTGCGGTCGAGCGGCAGGGCGTGGAAGCGCGCGGCCTGGCGGAAGGTCTCGCGGATCAAGGCGTCCGACACGCCGTGATTGACGATGAAGTAGAAACCGATCTCGGTCAGGGCGAAGCGCAGCTCGTCAGCAGCACGCTTCATCGCGCCGGGCTCGCCTGCGAGATAAGGCCCCAGATCGACGACGGGGATGGCTTGCGACAGCGCGCTCACTCGGCCGCTTGCGGATAGACCGCATCGTAGTTCCGCTTCTGGTACCAGACCATGTAGTCGGTGTACCAGGTCGTTGGATACTTGGGCGGCTTGTCGGGGCCGACCGTGGTCGGCACGGCGGCGACCGGCCAGTCGATGTTGCTGTCGCAGAAGAACGGGATGGCGTAGCGCTCGCCGCCGCTTCGGTTGATGGCGCGGTGCGGCGTGGCGAGGAAAACGTCGTTGGTCCAGCGCTGCAGCATCTGGCCGCCATTCACGACATAGGCGTCGGGGATCGCGGGCGCATCGATCCACTTGCCGCTTTGCGTGCGGATCGAGAGGCCCGGCACGTCGTTGGGCGCGAGCAGGGTGAGAAAGCTCGTGTCGGTATGCGGCGCCAAGCCGAACTCGTCCTCGACGGGGCCGTCCTGGTGCGGATAGTGCGTCATGCGGAGCGAGTATTGGGGCTCCTTGAACGGGCCGTCGAAATACTCGGCCGGCAGATCGAGGGCGCGGGCGTAGAGCCGCACCATCTTCTGCACCAACCGTTCCAGCGTGTCGCAATAGTCGACGATGGTCTCGCGGAAGCCCGGCAGATTCTGCGGCCAGCGATTGGCGCCGCGGAAGCGGCGATCGGCCAGCACGTCGGGATGATCGGCCGGCATCTCGCGCTTGACGAAGAAAGCCTCGTTGAGATTGGGCTTGGTGCCGGTCTGGATCGTCGAGGTGCGCAGCGTATTGCCGCGCAGGGGCAGGTAGCCTGTGCTGTTGAGGTCGATCTTGAGCTCGAGCTTCTTGTCGACCGGCTGCTCATGGAAGCGCTTCACCTGGTCGAACACGCTCCGGATCTTCTCGCGCGGCACACCGTGATTGACGATGAAGTAGAAGCCGATCTCGGTGAGCGCAAAGCGCAGTTCCCGGGCCGTGCGGTCGAGCGCGCCGTCCTCGCCGGCGAGGAACGGGCCGAGGTCGATGACGGGAATGGTCTCGGTGGCCATGGGTACTCCTTACACGAGGCTACAAGGAGCAACGATAATGCCATGGTCGCGCTGTGGTCCAGTGCGCGCCACCGCGCGCCGGTGTCGCCCTTTATGTGAATTTCGCCGAGCAGCCCATGGCCCGTCGTCTGGCGGCTTCGGACTATTTGGCCTAGGGTTTGCCGTCTATCGCGCGGGGAAAGAACGATGACACGGTCAAGGTTCGCCAGGGCAGCAGCGCTGGGCGGTTTCGCCACGGCGTGGGCCGGCGCGGCCGCGGCCCGGACCGCCTTCAGCGCCGAAGGCGCCACGGGATCGTTCCTCACGCTCCTGAGCGAGCGGCTGGAATTCACGCTGAACCAGCTCCCCGCGCTGGGCCGGCATCTGGCCAACCTGCCCGACATCGTGGGCGGCCGGACCGCGCTCCTGGTGCTGGGCATCGTGGTGGCCGGCCTGGCCGCGGAATACATCGCACGGCTGCTGCTGAGCCGGGCGCGGCTCAACAGCTTCGACCGCCTGGTTGGCCACTCGCCGCTGCGCGCCTTCGGGCTGGCCGTGCTGCTCGATGTGGTGGCGTTGCTGGCGCTCGTGGTCGCCGCCCGCCTCGTGCTTGCCCGGATCGGCAACCCCCAGGGCGTCGGCGGCAAGCTCGGCCAGGAGATCTTCCATGCGCTGCTCTACTGGCGCTCGTTCAACCTGCTGTTTCGCGCCTGGCTCCGGCCCGGCACGCCGGAGGGCCGTATCGCGCCGGTCGACGATGCCGCGGCGCGCGGCCTCTTGGTGGCGCTGAACTGGGTGATCGTCCTGCCGCTGATCGGTGGCCATGTCGCCCGCGCGCTCGAGACGACGGGCGCCAGCCGCGAAGTCACCGGGGCGGCCATCATCCTCTACGCGCCGCTGATCTCCGCCGGCCTGCTGTGGGTGGTCTGGCACTGGCGCAACGAGATGACGGCCTGGCTGTCGGCCATGGTCTCGGAGCGCAAGATCGGCTACCGGCTGAAGCTCGACACGGCGCGCCACTGGTGGGTGTTCGGACTGATCTTCTACGGCCTGATGGGGATGGCGGCGATCTATGCCGCGCTGACCGACAGCAACACCGCCTCACGCGGCCTCGCCGCCATCGAATCGGCGCTGATCACGCTGCTTCTGTTCGAGACCCTGATGCACCGCATCACGCGCCACATCATGTCGGAGCTGCCGATGGCCGGCGACGTGGTGGCCGACTGCCTGCGCCTGGTGGCGAGGCTCTATGTCATCATCCTGATCGCCGACGCCCTGATGGTGCGCGTACTGGGCGCCATGACGCCGGAAGAATGGCTGCCGCACGACCGCGGCGCCAAGCTCGCCGCGGTGAGTGCCGTGGTGATCTATGCCTTCTGGCGGTTCGTGAAGTTCCGCATGGATTCCTACATCGCCTCGAATCCTCTGCCCTCGGCCGACGCTACCGCCGAGGCCGAGGACGACGCCAAGATCGCCGCCTCGCGGCTGCGCACCCTGATGCCGCTGCTGCGCGCCATCGCCGGCGCCGTCATCGTCGTGGTCGGCGGCCTGCTGGTGCTGTCGGAACTGGGCGTCAACATCACGCCGCTGATCGCCGGCGCCTCGGTGTTCGGCCTGGCCGTGTCGTTCGGCAGCCAGTCGCTGGTGCGCGACATCGTGTCGGGTATGTTCTTCCTGGCCGAGGATTCCTTCCGCATCGGCGAATACGTCGACTGCAGCAAGGTCAAGGGCACGGTCGAAGGCTTCAGCGTGCGCTCGCTGAAGCTCAGGCACCAGAACGGCCAGCTTCACATCGTGCCGTTCGGCCAGGTCGGCCACATCACCAACTTCAGCCGCGACTGGACGGTCGTGAAGTTCAACCTCGCCTTCGCGCACGGCACCGACGTCGAGCTTTTACGCAAGACGGTGAAGAAACTGGGGACGGACATGATGGAGGAGCCCACCTTCAAGCCGATCCTGATGCAGCCGCTCAAGATGCAGGGCGTGGTCGACATCAAGGACAACTCGCTGATCGTGCGCTTCAAGTTCATGGCGCGGCCCAAGAATCCCAGCCTGGTGCAGCGCATGGCGATCCGCCGCATGTACGAGAGCTTCCCGGCGCTCGGTATCCAGTTCGCCACGCCGAATTATCCGTTTGCCATCGCGGCCCCGCCCGTTGCACCGTCGCCGGCCGCGGCGCCCGTCACCCCATTGCCGCCGGCCGCGCCTGCAAAGGCCGCCGAATAACGCCGACTTCAGGATCAGAGGAGAAGACCCGTGGAAAAACGCAAGCTCGGCCGTTCCGGCCTCGAATTCGCCCCCATTGCCTTCGGCGGCAACGTGTTCGGCTGGACCGCCGACGAGGCCACCTCGCACAAGCTGCTTGACGCCTTCGTCGATGCCGGCTTCAGCTTCGTCGACACTGCCGACGTCTATTCGCGCTGGGCGCCGGGTCATAAAGGCGGCGAATCGGAGGTGGTGATCGGCAGCTGGTTCAGGAAGGATCCGAAGAAGCGCGACAAGGTGCTGATCGCCACCAAGTGCGGCATGGAAATGCCGAACGAAGGCCAGGGCCTGTCGCGCGCCCACATCAAGAAGTCGGTCGACGCCGCGCTGAAGCGGCTCAGCACCGACCGCATCGATCTCTTCCAGTCGCATCGCGACGACAAGGACACGCCGCAGGAGGAGACGCTCTCGACCTATGGCGAGCTGATCAAGGAGGGCAAGATCCGCTACATCGGTGCCTCCAATTTCGAGGCGCCGCGACTGGCCGAAGCCGCCAAAGTCGCCAAGGACAAGGGCCTGCCGGCCTATGTCAGCCTGCAGCCGCACTACAATCTGCTGGAGCGCCCTCTGTTCGAAGGTGCCTTGGAGGACGAATGCGTCAAGGAGGGAATCGGCGTCATCCCGTACTGGCCGCTGGCGGCCGGGTTCCTGAGTGGCAAGTACCGGTCGGAGGCGGATCTTGGCAAGAGCCCACGCGGCGCGGGCGTGAAGAAATACCTCAATGAGAAGGGCCTGGCCGTGTTGAAGGCGCTCGACGCGGCGGGCAAGAAGCACAACACCAGCAACGTCACCGTGGCACTTGCCTGGCTGATGCACAGGAAGTCGATCACGGCACCGATCGTGAGCGCCACCAGCCTCGACCAGCTCAAGACTCTGATCGCCGCGCCCGAGCTCAAGCTCGACGCCGAATCGGTCGCCGCACTCGACAAGGCCAGCGCATAAGCGCGCGCGACCCATGCTCGTCTTCCGCCAGCTCTTCGATCCGACGTCGTCGACCTACACCTACCTGCTGGGCTGTTCGGCCTCGGGCGAAGCGCTGCTGATCGACCCGGTGTTCGAACAGGCGCGGCGCGACGCCGCCCTGATCGCCGAGCTGGGGCTGAAACTGCAGTGGACGCTCGAGACCCACGTCCATGCCGATCATGTGACCGGCGCGTGGCTGCTGAAGCAGAAGCTCGGCAGCGGCATCGCGCTGGCGGAGGCATCGGGCGCGTCGGGCGCCGACCGGCTGCTGGCCGACGGCGAGCGCATCGCCTTTGGTCGGCGTTCGCTGGAAGTGCGCGCGACGCCCGGCCATACCAATGGCTGCCTCACCTACGTGCTCGACGACGAGAGCATGGCCTTCACCGGCGACTGCGTCCTGATCCGCGGCTCGGGCCGCACCGACTTCCAGCAGGGCGATCCGCGCGCGCTCTATCGTTCGGTACGCTCGCGCATCTTCTCGCTACCCGAGACCTGCCTGCTCTATCCGGCGCACGACTATCGCGGCCTCACGGCCACCAGTGTCGCCGAGGAGAAGAAGTTCAATCCACGGCTCGGCGGCGAGGTCGGCGAGGGCGACTATGTCGGCTACATGAAGAACCTCGACCTGCCGCATCCCAAGAAGATCGACGAGGCGGTGCCGGCCAACCTGCGCTGTGGTCAACCCGGCAACGAAGCCGGCGTGCCGCCAGGAACGATGGAAGACCCGCACTGGGCGCCACTGCGCTTCACCTTCGGCGGCGTCTGGGAAGTCGAGCCGCACTGGCTGGAGGAGAACCTCTCGAAGGTCCGCGTGCTCGACGTGCGGGAGCCCACGGAGTTCACCGGCCCGCTGGGGCATATCCGCGGCGCCACCCTGGTGCCATTGGGCGAGCTCGCCGCCCGCGCCAGCGAACTGCCCACGGACAAGCCGATCGTCGCGGTGTGCCGCGCCGGCAGCCGCTCGGCGCACGCCACGGCGATCCTGCAGAAGGCGGGTTTCGCCGATATCGCCAACCTGCCCGGCGGCATGCTGCGTTGGCGCGCCGAAGGCCGCGGCGTCGAGGGCGGGGCGCTCTAGAATCCGTAGAGCCTGGCCGGTGTGTCGACGAGGATCTTCTGCCGCGTCGCCGCATCGGGCACCAATTCCTCCAACAATTGCAGGGTCTTGGGATAGGTCGTGACGCGATCGAGATCGGTGTCGGTGTGCGGCCAGTCGCTGCCCCACATCAGGCGGTCGGGCCCGAAGGCGGCGAGCAACAGCGGCGCCGCCGGCCGCGCCCGCTCGAGCCCGACCCGGTAGGCGCCGCACAGCACAACCCAGACCTGGCCGGTGCTGGCCTTCTGGAGCAGCAGCTCGAAGCCAGGATCGCGCAACGGGCCGAGCTTGCGATCGAACATGCCGAAATGCGGGATCACCACCTTGTGGCCGGCGTCGAGCAGCAGGGGCAGCATGTCGGGCAGCCGCTTGCTCTCGACATAGAGATGGATCGGCCAGTCGCGCTTGAGCGCTTCGCCCAGCATGTCGCGATAGGCCGACCATTGCGGGTTGGGCAGGCCGAAGATCGGGAAGCGCAAGCCCCGCACGCCGATGCGCGCCATCTCCTCCCATTCCTCGGCAGTGGTCTCGACCGAGGGCGAGATCCACGGCGCGCCGCGAAAGCGGCCGGGCTCGGCCTTCAAGGCGCTGAACAGGTAGGAATTGTCGTAGCCCAGGAATGACGGCTGCAGGATCAGCGCGCGACCCACGCCGTTCTTCTCCGCCAGCGCCAGCAGGGTCTGCCACGAGGCATCGTAGTCCGGCGCATAACGCGCAGCGATGGAGAGCTTCAGCCCGCGCACGAAGACGTGGCTGTGGGCATCGATCCAGACGGAATCGGCGGCGCGCACCGTCGAGGCTGCCAGCATGGTCGACAAGAGGAAGGCGCGGCGATCAAGCATCCGGTGTCATCCCGAGGGCGAAGCCCGAGGCACCTTTACTGTAACCCTGAAGGTCCCTCGCCGCGCTCGGGACGACGGAAAAGCGCCGTCACCACCGTGCCGTGGCGCGCGCTCCCGGCGCGATGTCGGCCTCGGCCGGCGTCTGCACCTTGGCCATATGCTCATAGCGCTGGGCGGCGAACCACAGCGCATAGTCGCCGAACTTGATTGGCCGATACTTGGGCGACCGCTCGGCCGACTGGCAGGTCGGCAGGCAGTCGATCATCGTGTCGTGGTTGGGATCGCAGAAGAACGGCACGGCGTAGCGCAGCTGGCCGGAGACGTTGCGCACGCGATGTGGCGTCGACAGGAAGCGTTCGTTGGTCCAGCGGTGCAGGATGTCGCCGCCGTTGACGACGAAGGCGTCGTCGATCCCCGGCGCATCCATCCAGCGCCCGTCGGGCAGCAGGATCGACAGGCCTTGGACCTTGTTGGGCGGCAACAGGGTCATGAACCCCGAATCGGTGTGCGGCACCAGGCTGGCGAGCGTGTCGTCAGCGCCGTCGATCACCGGATAGCGCGACATGCGCAGGATCATGTGCGGCTCGGCGAAGCAGGCGTCGAAGAAGGTCTCTGGCAGGTCGAGCGCCAGGGCGTAGAGCCGCACGAGCTTTTTGCACAGCGCTTCGAGCGTGCCCATGTAGGCCAGGATGTTCGATCGGAAGCCCGGCAGGTCGCTCTCGTTCGGCCACTTGTTCATGGCGTGGAAGCGGCGGTTGGCGAGCACGTCGGGATCGTCGGCGCGGCGCTCACGGCGCAGGAAGTAGGCCTCGTTCTGGCTGGGCTTCTTGCCTTGGGCGGCGGCGTTGGGCGGCGGCTTCCGGGCGATCGGCATGTAGCCGATATTGTGCTCGTCGACCTTGACCGCGAGTTTCTGTTCGATCGGCTGGGCGTGGAAGCGCGCGGCTTCGGCGTAGGCGGTGTCGATCAGAGACTGCGGCACGCCATGGCCGGCCAGATAGTAGAAGCCGACATTCTCGAAAGCGAAGCGCAGCTCGGCGGCGGCGCGTTGGGCCGCCCCGGGTTCGCCCGCCAGGTAACCAGAAACATCGATCAGCGGAATCTCGCCGCCGATCAGGGTCGGCGGCACGGGTGCGGCGGTTGCTCGACTCGTCTGCGGCTGCATCCCTCGATCCTCTTCGCGTGCCTCATCGTGCGAGTGCGCACGCTATCATGCGCTGTCATGAGCTGCTAGCCGGCGAGGCGCCTCCTTGAACGTCAGGACGGACGCGAAGGAGATCACCGCCGCGCCCATGATCATGAAGGCGGGGCTGAGATCGTCGGCCGTGCGATGGACCAGCCAGGTTGCGACCAGCGGCGTCAGTCCGCCGACGATGCCGAAGGTCGTGTTGAAGCCGAGCGCAATCGTCGTGCAGCGCGCGGCGGGCGGGGTCGCTTCGACCATGAAGGCGGGCTGAATGCCGAGCGGCGGACCGACCAGCAGCACCATTCCAAACTGGCCGGCCACCACCAGCGTCAGGTTGTCGTGCAGCATCAGCTCGAACAGCGGAATCGCGGCCACGAAGCCGAGCGCGACGGCTGCCAGCAGCAGCCCCTTGCGGCCCACGCGGTCGCTGAGCCAGCCGGCGGCCAGCATGACCGGCAGCAGCAGGACCATGGCGAGCGTGTTGATGCCGAGCGCGTGCGCCGGGGCGATGCCGTCGACGGTCTGCAGCCAGCTCGCGACATAGAGGAACACCAGGTAGAAGCTGACGGAGTTGAACACCGCGAAGCCCGCCAGCTTGGCCACCAGCGGCCCATGGTGGCGCAGCGTTTCGGCGAGCGGGGAACGCGACGACGGGGTGGCGGGCGCCCGCGGCGTCTCCTCGATGCTGCGGCGCAGGAAGAACCCCGCCAGGCCGACGAACAGCCCGAGCACAAAGGGAACGCGCCAGCCCCAGCTTGCCAGTGCATCGGGCGACAGCAGCGCAGAGAAGACCGCGCCGGTCGCCGACCCCATCAGCATCCCGACCGTGACCGAGCAGGAGGCGATGGCGCCCGCCACGCCGCGCCGCCCGGGTGCTGCCTGTTCGGCCAGGAAGATGAATGCGGTGGTGCATTCACCGCCGACCGACAGGCCCTGGATCATACGCAGGAGCGTGAGCAGGACCGGCGCGGCCAGTCCCAGCGTTGCGTAGCCCGGCAGGACGCCGACCAGGAAGGTCGGCAGCGCCATGGCCACGACGGAGAAGGTGAGGGCCGCAGTGCGGCCGTGGCGATCACCGATATGGCCGACCAGGATGCCGCCCAGCGGCCGCATCAGGTAGCCGGCGGCGAAAACGCCGAACGCCGCCAGCACCTGCGTCACCGGGTCTTCCTGCGGAAAGAAGGTGCGGCCGATCGCGACGGCGAAAAAGCCGTAGATCGAGAAGTCGTACCATTCGAGCACGTTGCCGATGGTGCCGGCGGCCATGACGCGCCGTCTGCTGGGAGGAGGCATCGGCTGCGACTATGGCAGATGATGCGCCTTGCGTCGCATGCTGGGCTATAGTCCGGTCAACACGTGGACATCGTTCGGAGGAAACCGCATGGCATCGCCGCTTTTCGATCTTTCAGGCAAGGTCGCCGTCGTCACCGGCTCGAGCAAGGGCATCGGCAAGTCGATCGCGATGCATCTCGCGCTGCAGGGCGCCCGGGTCGTGGTGTCGAGCCGCAAGGCGCCGGCCTGCGAGGAGGCGGCGGCCGAGATCAGGAAGGCGGGCGGCGAGGCGATCGTCATCCCCTGCAACATCTCGGACAAGGCGCAGGTCGAAAACATGATCGGCCAGACCAAGAAGCAGTTGGGTCCGGTCGACGTGCTGGTCTGCAACGCTGCGACCAATCCCTACTATGGGCCGACGGACAAGATGCCGGACGAGGCCTTCACCAAGATCATGCAGAACAACATCCTCAGCAACATCTGGCTGATCAATCTCTGCGTGCCGGACATGCGGGCCAAGAAGGACGGATCGGTGATCATCGTCTCGTCGATCGGCGGCGTGCGGGCGAGCACGGTGATCGGCGCCTATTGCATCTCCAAGGCCGCCGACATGCAGCTCGCGCGCAACCTCGCGGCCGAACTGGGTCCGGACAATATCCGCGTCAACACCATCGCGCCGGGGCTGGTCAGGACCGACTTCGCCAAGGCGCTGTGGGACAATCCGGAATATCTCGCCAAGCGGCTGGAGACGGCGCCGCTCAGGCGCATCGGCGAGCCCGACGATATCGGCGGCATCGCCGTTCTGCTGGCCGGCAAGGCCGGCGCCTTCATCACCGGCCAGACCATCATCGCCGATGCGGGCGTCACGATCGGGAGCTAGCGACAGCTGTCATCCCGAGCGGAGCGAGGGACCTTTCCTGTTGCCTAAAGGCCTCTCGCTTCGCTCGGGGTGACAGACGCCGCTACGCAGTCTTCCGAAACGTCACCACCAGCACGTCGCGATAGGCGGGCTGCGCCGGGTTTTCCGGCTCGACCGGCGTCACGCCGTGGTAGCAGCGCGCGTCGTCGACCAGCGCTGCATCGAGCGGGTCGGTGAGGGTGAAGCTGCCGAGCGTACGCTTGTCGAGGTCGTGCACCGTCGTCGTGCCGCTTCGGATGTTGCGCCGGTTAACCAGCAGCACCAGCACGTAGTCGACGCCGTCGCGATGCATGCCTTCGGGTGTCGGCTTGCCGTGCTCGCCGGTGCGCGCCTCGATGCGGAACTGATGGACCTCGATATGCCAGCGCGCCGTCTCGGGCGCGAGCCGGCCGAACAGGGCGCGGCAATATTCGAGGATGGTGCGCATCGAAGCGCCGTCGCCGATCGCCTCGGTCACCGGCTTGAACCAGCGCTCGATGCCGCCGTTCAGCGTGTTGTAGTCGAGCGCCTGGTAATGCGGCTGGTGCGCGCCGCGCACGATCGGACCCTGCCTGTCGGCGCCGTAGACGGCGAAGCGGCGTCGCCGGTAGCGGCCGCCGTCGGCCATATAGGTATCGACCTCGAGGTCGTTCCAGCTCTCGGCGAAGTGCGCCCAGTCGGCCAAGGTGCCGAAGCGCGACAGGGCGTTGCGCATGTCGGACGCCTCGACGAAGGCATATCCCGCACGGGCCACCCCGTTGCGGATGCCCGTGGCGTTCTGCAGGCCGGTTCCGATCTCGCTCATGTGAACAACTCTAGCACTGGACGGCCGTCATGCGGCATGCGACGCGCATGAAGGATTCTAGGGTTGGCGCGGCAATTGCGTTTTGTGCGCCGCAATAGCCTGCGCCACAATCGGTGGCGTTCTCCGCTCTGGCGTGCGAGTTGCGCGGGCCTGGCGGAGCCGGCTGCGAGATCGACGAATAATTCGGGGGAAACCATGCCGTTCGCTGTGACCGACGATGGGGTGAAGCTCTATTACGAGGAGACCGGCGCCGGGGTGCCCGTCGTTTTCGTGCACGAGTTCGCGGCCGACCATCGCTCGTGGGAGATGCAGATGCGCCATTTCGGCCAGCGCTACCGCTGCGTCACCTTCGGTGCCCGCGGCTATCCGCCGTCCGACGTGCCGGAGAAACCCGCGAGCTACTCGCAGAGCCGCGCCACCGACGACATCCTGGCGGTGATGGATCATCTGAAGATCCAGAAGGCCCACGTCGTCGGCCTCTCGATGGGCGGCTTCGCCACGCTGCATTTCGGCTTCCGCCATCCGACGCGCGCTTTGTCGCTGGTCGTGGCGGGCGTGGGCTATGGCGCGGAGAAGGAGCAGCAGGCCAAGTTCAAGGGCGAGGTCGAGGTCGTGGCCAAGTCGCTGCTGAGCGAGGGCATGGAGAAGTTCGCCGGCAAATACGCCTACGGTCCGACCCGCGTGCAGTTCGAGAACAAGGACCCGCGCGGCTTCGCCCAGTTCAAGAAGGAGCTGGGCGAGCATTCCGCGCTCGGTTCGGCCAACACCCAGGTGGGCGTGCAGGGCCAGCGCCCCTCGCTCTACGACCTTTTGGACAAGATGCGCGCCATGACCGTGCCCACGCTTGTCCTTACGGGCGACGAGGACTGGCCGTGCCTCGCGCCCTCGGTGCTGATGAAGCGCGAGATCCCCTCGGCGGCGCTGGCGGTGATGCCCAACTGCGGCCACACCATCAACCTCGAGGATCCGGATCTCTTCAACCGCATCGTCGGCGACTTCATCGTCCAGGTCGATTCAGGCCGCTGGCCCAAGCGCGACCCGCGGGCGATGAGCGCGTCGATCACGGGAATGCGCTAGCTCCCCCAGCTACGCCGTCAGCCCGCCGTCGCAGACGAATTCCGAGCCGGTCGAGAAGGTCGATTCGTCCGACAGCAGGAACAGGATCATGTTCGCCACCTCCTCGGGCCGGCCCAGCCGGCCGAGCGGGTGCAGCTCCTCGAGATCCTGCCGGCCGCTCCTGTTGCCGACGGTCTGACTGAGGCGGGGCGCGATCATCGGCGTGTCGATATAGCCCGGATGCACCGAGTTGCAGCGGATGTTGTATTTCATCTGCGCGCAATGCAGCGCCACGTTCTTGGTGAGCGTGCGCACCGCACCCTTGCTGGCGCAGTAGGCCATCGCATAGGACGCACCGCGCAGGCCGAGCACCGATGAGATGTTGACGATCGAGCCGCCGCCCGACTGCTTGAGGGCCGGAATCGCGGTCTTGCAGCCGAGGAACGTGCCCAGCGCATTGATGTCGTTGACCCGGCGGTATTCCGCGAGCGTGCAGTCCTCGATCGAATTGCGCACGCCCACGCCCGCGGCATTCAGGAGGCCGTGCAGGCCGCCGAACCTCTCGACGCTGGCGGCGACGGCGCTCTGCCAGCCCGCTTCCTGGGTGACGTCCAGGGGCACGAACAGCGCCGCGTCGCCCAACTCGGCCGCAAGCGTGCGGCCCTTCGCCTCGTCACGGTCGGCCAGCACGGCCTTGCCGCCCTCGCGCACGACCAGCCGGGCGCTCTCGGCGCCGATGCCCGACGCGCCGCCGCTCAGCAGCACGACCTTGTTCTCGAGACGGGGCATGGTGCTACCTTTTCATCAGGCCCGATGTCAGCCCGCCGTCGGCCACGATCTCCGCGCCGGTGACGAAGCTCGAGCGGTCCGAGGCGAGCCACAGCACGACCTCGCCCAGATCGACCGGCTCGGCCATGCGCCCGATCGGATGGCGCGAGCCCACGAACGCCTTGCCCTGCTCGTGGCCCATCGCCTGCCACAGCGGGTTGAAGATCGGCGTGTCGACGCCGCCCGGATGAACCGAATTGCAGCGGATATTGTATCTCTGCTCGGCGCAGTAGAGCGCCACGCTCTTGCTGAGCAGCCGCACCGCGCCCTTGCTGGCGGTATAGGCGGTCGGTCCCGCCGAGCCGATCAGGCCGGCGATCGACGAGATGTTGACGATCGAGCCCTTGGACGCGGGCTTGTCCGGACCGCTCTTCTTCATGCCCTGGATGGCGTACTTGCAGCCCAGGAACACGCCTTCCGAATTGATCGCCTGCACATGCTGCCAACTCTCGACGGTGGTGGTCTCGGCATTGGCAAAGCCGCCGGAGATGCCGGCATTGTTAACTACGATGTCCAGGCGGTCTTCGCGGCCCAATACGTCGGCGAGCAGGGACTTCCAGGACTCCTCCGAAGCCACGTCGTGCGACACGAAGCGGCCGGTCCCGTCCTTGGCGTCCTGAAGGTCGGCGACGATGACGCGCGCGCCCTGGCCCGCGAGCAGCGCCGCAGATGCCGCGCCGATACCTGAAGCGCCACCCGTGACGATCGCCACCTGTCCCGAAAGTTCACCGCTCATGCGCCGCCGACCATAGCGATTATCGTGCAATTGCAGTAGCGTACTTCGCCGAGGGAGGACCGCATGTCGAAGCTCGGGGGATTGGGTCTTTTGGCGCTTGTATCGCTTGTCGCCGCGGCGTGTACCACGACGGGCGGTAGCGGACAGGGCGGAGGCTTTGCCGGATCGGGGCTGCAGGCCGCCGTTCCGCCGCCCGGCATGACCGCCGCCCAAGGCGCCGCCTACTGCTCGAGGCTCTCCCAGACCTATGCCGAATATGTCGGCACGGTCGGTGGATATCTGGGCGGCGTGACCACCGGCGGCGAAGCCGCCGACCTCGATGCCAGGGTCGCGATCGCCCAGTGCCAGGACGGCAACTATGCGTCCGGCATCCCGGTGCTGCAGGAGAAGCTGCGCGACGCCCGGGTCACGGTGCCGCCGCCGCCCACGGCGGGCTGATTCCATATTGTCCCTCCCCCGTCTTACGGAGGGGTGCCCCGAAGGGGGCGGAGGGGAAGGCCCCGCAGACGATCTCCGGAAATTTCAGATCTGAAATTGCAGGTATCTCGACTGGGGCTTTCCCCCTCCGGCCCTGCGGGTCACCTCCCCCGTGTGACGGGGGAGGCTTGTGACTGGGGTCAGAAGCCCAGCGGATCGGTGACGCGGGTCCAGCGGCCGCCCTTCACTTCGGCGAGGAACGAGGAATTCGCGCCCTGCCGGATGTTGGGGCCGAAATTGACCTCGGGACCGTTGAAGATGTCGTGGTAGCCCTTGATGGCTTCCATGCCGGTCACGAAGCTGTCGAGCGTGAGGTCCTTGCCGGCATTCTTCAGGCCCTGGTAGGTGAGGTCGGCGGCGACGTAGCCGTAGACCGCGCCGATGTTGGGATCGACGTTGAACTTCTTCTTGTAGTTCTCGACGAAGCCCTTGACCGAGGCCACGTGGCTGTCGACGTAGGGCATCTCGGTGAGGCCCATGCCGTAGAAGCCCTCCATGCCGGGCGCCGCGCCGACGACCAGGTCATAGACCGCCGCGGATCCCAGGAAATCGACGTCGGTCCAGCCCGCCTTGCGCGCCGTCGTATAGGGCACGATCGAATCTTTCACGATGGTGCCCATGGCGATCAGGTCGCAGCCGGCCGAGCGCAGCTTGGTGATCGAGGCGGTGAAGTCCTGATCGGTCGGCTTGTGCGCCGCGGTCTCGACGATCTTGATGCCGAGCTTCTTGGTCTGCTGCTCGGCGCCTTCCAGGACCTCCTTGCCGAAGTCGGTGTCCTGGTACATCACGCAGATGGCCTTCTTGCCCTTCGTCTTGACGAAGTATTCGATGCCCGAGCGGATCTGGTCGACATAGGAGGCCGCGCCGTAAAATTTCAGCCGCTCATAGGGCTCGTACATCGAGCGCGCGGCCGACAGCGGGAACAGGTTGGGCACGCCGACGGCGAACTGGTCCTTGAAGCAGGCATTGTTCATCGGCGTGCCAAGCGGGGCCACGAAGGCGAACACCTTGTCGCGGTTGATCAGCTTGTTGCAGGCCTGCACCGCCTTGGGCACCTGGTAGCCCTGGTCCTCGACGATGACCTTGATCTTGCGGCCATTGACGCCGCCCGCCTCGTTGATCTCGTCGAAGCGCATCTTCACGCCGTTCGACGAGGATACGCCGTAGGTCGCGGCCACGCCCGACAGATCGGTGTGCATGCCGAACAAGACTTCCGTGGGCGTGACGCCGCGCGTCTGCGCCGACGCGCCGGCCGCCGCTCCAAGCGCCGCGGCCGCGATCGTCATTGCAAGAGTGATCTTCGATTTGTTCATCGTTTCCTCCCATGTCGCGTTAAGACAATATAGCGGACTAGCTCGCCTCGGCATACATGCCGTCGATTACCCGGATGTACTTTTCATTCACGAACTTGCGCTTGAGCTTCATCGTCGGCGTGAGCTCGTCGTCCTCGGCGGTGAGCTGCTGCTCGATCAGGCGGAACTTCTTGATCGTCTCGACCCGCGCGAAGTTCTGGTTCACCCGCTCGATCTCCGACCA
>Ga0210402_10000213_pt1 | contig 67691 bp, 66 predicted proteins | sample IncBWC7MmetaG_FD_161055 | JGI IMG/M metagenome (GOLD analysis project Ga0210402, IMG submission 161055) | Forest soil microbial communities from Barre Woods Harvard Forest LTER site, Petersham, Massachusetts, United States - Inc-BW-C-7-M | ecosystem: Environmental > Terrestrial > Soil >...
GTCGCTCTGGCAGGATCCGCCAAAGCCCGACCAGAACGAGTTGCCAGTAAGAGGACCCAACAGCATGGTGCCGGTCTTGTTGAAAACCGCATACGAAGTATTGATGTACTGCACATACTGATTATTCGTGCCGGGCGCGCCATCGTTGTCGGGAGGCTCGCAATTGCAGAAGAACATGCTGCCGTTGCCGAGGCCGTCGAACACGACGTTGGGGCTGGGCGTCTCCACCGAGGGAGAGTTCTCCGCCGTCTGCAAGACCGGGTCGGGCGCGACCACATTGCTCCAGTGGTTATTCGGATTGTCGAGGTTCTCGATTTCGTGTTCGGAAGGCGTGCTGAATTCCGGTAGCAGCGGTTGGATTTCGCGGAGCATGGGGCCAGTATCGTGTTTAAAAGCTTTGATGACGATCGGTCCGCGCGTTACCGCGGGAGATTGTTGAGCGATTGCCGGCAGCGCGATGCAGAGCAACGCGAGCAGCGCTACGAATAGATTCTTTTTCGTCGTCATGAATTCTCCTTATTTCTTTGCGCCCGCCATCTCGGCGGGAACGTACACGCCTTCTAATTCCAGTGTCAGTCCATCATTTGCTTCCAGTTTTCCTTCGAATACTCCACCACCCTTGATGCCCCTAAATTTCCCGGTACCACGCATGAAACTCCAACGCCCCTTGATATTGGCCGGTCCCTTATCGGTCGTGACCTGGCACATCGTGCGCATGGTGACGGTGTCGCCGCTATCGAGCGTGTCGACTTCGTAGCCATGCATGTGCAATGTCCCTTCCATTTTTTCCGTGAAGATTACGGAAATACCGTTCTTGGTTTTGGCGTCCAGAATCACCAGGGGTGCCGACCAGACGCATTTGCGATGAGAAAGCATCAACGCGTGTCCCGAGCGGTCGGGGACTTCGATGACATCAACTGGATCCGGTTTCGAGCAATGCACCGATCCGTTCACCTTTACCGTGTTACCCGTTAAGCCGGGCTCAGCTTGATCGCTATCTCTAGCTTTTTCTTTCTGTGTTTCTTGCGCGAGCACCAACGCAGAAAACGAAAACAACACCAACACGAGACAGGGCAGTGAAAAGGGCCGTAAATGGGTCATAGCGGGAAACGCACTAGCCGCTCGAGAATATCGAGCTACTAGCGCCCGTAGTATATACACACTTTTCCCTTGGAAATCACGGGAAATCGGCAGATCGCGGAGGTTTTCCGCGAGATTGATCTGCGCTTCACAATTGAAGGTTTGAATTGCGTTTGAGATGAAGTTAGCAGTGTTGGATTGTGCAATCTTGTGCACATCTGGCGCGCGAAATATTCGAAGTGCCGAGAGTTGTTATGTTGTTCCAGGGCTCGCTGATCAGGACTTTCTACTGCGGGCCACGGCTTCGCGCGCTTCTTTGTCGGCGGTGCGGCGCCGTTCGGTTTCGCGCTTGTCCCACTGTTGCTTGCCGCGGGCGAGAGCCATCTCGAGCTTCACCCGGCCATTCTTGAAGTACATACGAGTCGGGATCAGCGTCAGTCCTTTTTGCTGTGTCTTTCCTATCAGCTTTCGGATCTCTTCCTGATGGACTAGAAGTTTTCGTGTCCGCGTCGCCGCGTGATTGGAGTAGCTGCCGTGCTCGTACGGACTGATGTGGCAGTTGAGAAGCCAGAGCTCGTTGTTGTTGACGAGCCCATAGGAATCCTTCAGGTTCGCCTTGCCAGCCCGGATCGCTTTCACTTCAGTGCCGGTGAGGACCATCCCGGCCTCGAATTTTTCTAGCAAGAAGTAGTTGTGGGAGGCGTTCCTATTGACGGCAGCATCCTTCTCTCCGGAGGCGGTGGGCAACCTGCGGGGATTTTTCTCCGGAGTGGGACGCGTTTGATGGGTAGCTTGCTTAGTCATGCTGCTGAAATGAAAGTAACATGACCGGCAGGTAGCAGGTCTGGAAGGGGAGGTGTCAGCTCTCAGCTCTTAGGAGAAGCATACCCCAGCGAATGCTTTGGTTTTCCTGAGAACTGAGAGCTGACACCTAGAAGGACACGGACCAATGAGTGTAAACACCTACGCACCAGTCACTTCGGGCCTAACTTCAGGCGATGCTATAATCCGACTTTCCAGTACTTTGCACGCGTGACGGCCACACGGAGCCTTGGCGTGTTACCGCGGAACTGGATCCCGGCGAGCGGGTACGCCCGCCCGCGAGAGAGATTTTACAGAGGACCGTTTTGATGATACGCCTGACACGTCCGGCTCTGCTCACTGTGTTCTTGTGTTTCAGCCTGGCCACGTTTGCCGATCAAGCCAAGACGTTGTACGACAAAGGCTCCGACGCGGAGGCACGCCAGAACTACGAGCAGGCCTTCGACTTCTACAAACAAGCCTACAACCTTAAGCCGAAAGATCTTAAGTACCGTGCGTCCTACGAACGCACCAAGTTCCTCTCCGCCGCCTCGCATGTGCACCGCGGGCAGGTTTATCGCGACGCGGGCAAGCTCGATGAAGCCTTGGCGGAATTCCAGAAGGCGATTGAAATCGATCCTTCTTCTTTCATCGCGCAACAGGAACTGCGCCGCACCCAGCAGATGATTCGCGAGGACCAGAATCCTCAGCCGCAGGCATTCGCGGGAGCCAGTGCGCTGCGGAAGCGTCTGGATTCGGCGCAGGGGCCGGTTGAACTTACGCCTTTCGCTAACGTTCCCATCACTCTGAAACTCACCGAAGACACCAAGGTGATTTATGAAACGATCGGGAAGCTGGCCGGCATCAATGTGCTTTTCGATCCCGATTACACGGGACGGCGCGTCCGGATCGAACTGAATGGAGTCACGCTCGAAGACGCGCTCGAAGTAGTCTCGTTCGAAACCAAGACTTTCTGGCGTCCGGTGACGCCCAACACGATTTTTGTCGCGCAAGACAATCCTGCCAAGCGGAAAGAGCTGGAACAAAACGTCATTAAGACTTTTTACTTATCGAATCTTTCCCAGCCGACCGAGTTGCAGGATGTTGTGAACGCGATGCGCACGATCCTCGAAGTCAGCCGCATTCAGCAGTTGCCTTCGCAGGGCGCGATCGTGGTCCGAGGAACTCCGGATCAGATGGCGCTGGCGCAGAAACTGGTCGACGATCTCGACAAGGCGAAGCCTGAAGTGGTGGTGGAAGTTGCCGTCATGCAGGTCAGCCGCGACAAGATGCACAATCTCGGCATCAACCCGCCGACGAGCGCGACCGTGCAACTGCAGCCGAACATCAACACCACTGGAACGGGCACAGGGACAGGGACGGGAACCGGTACAGGCACGGGAACCGGTACGGGGAGCAGCACATCGACCAGCATCAACCTGAACCGTCTGGCCAACCTGGATGCCACGGACTTTCAGGTCACTATTCCGCCGGCCACGGCGACCGCGTTGCTGAGCGACAGCAATACGAAACTGATTCAAAATCCGCAGATTCGCGCTCTGGACGGCCAGAAGGCGACACTGAAGATCGGCGACCGCGTTCCTGTCGCGACCGGTTCATTCCAGCCGGGCATCGGCGGCGTCGGCGTCAATCCTCTGGTGAACACGCAGTTCCAGTACCTGGATGTGGGCGTGAATATCGACATTACTCCGCGCGTTCACGCGGGCAGGGAAGTGACTTTGAAGATGTCGCTGGATATTTCCGCCGTGACGTCGCGCGTGAACATTGGCGGCATCGACCAGCCTGTGATCGGCCAGCGCAAGATCGAACATGAGATCCGGCTGAAAGACGGCGAGGTCAACCTGCTGGGCGGCATCCTCGAAGATCAGCAGACGAGATCGTTGAGCGGGATTCCGGGACTGGCTTCCATCCCGATTTTGAAGTATCTGTTTTCGCAGACCAACACCGAACATCGCGAGAACGAAATCGTCTTTGTCCTGATCCCGCACATCATTCGCGGAATCGAACCTTCTCGTTCCAGTCTCGATATGCTCGATGTGGGAACGGCCAACGCTCTTGAGTTGCGCCGCAGCGGCAGCAAGCAGGTTGCGCCGGCGCCCGCGGCGGTTGCGCCACAGGCGCAGAATGCGCCCGCGCAAACACAGCCGGCGACACCGCCCGCTGTTGTGCCGCAGCCAGCGCCTCAAACCTCGCCAGCCCCGTCGACCACTGGCGCCACGGCTGGAGCATTCCTGTTTGATCCGCCAGCCATTGCGCAGGCGAAGGGCGCGACGTTTACCGTCAACGTGATGGTATCGGGCGCGCAGAACGTGTACTCCGTGCCCTTGCAACTCAACTACGACGTTAATCAACTCCAGGTGGTGAACGTTTCGAACGGCGGATTCCTTTCGCAGGATGGACAGGCAGTCGCCGTGGTGCATCGCGACGATGCATCCACCGGGACGTTGCAGATTACGGCCACGCGTCCTCCGGGAGCGGGCGGAGTCTCCGGCCAGGGCGCGGTGGTGACGCTGACATTCATGGCCAAGGCTCCAGGGCAATCGCAACTGACGATCACCCGTGGCCAGGCTCTCGATCCTGCGATGCAGGCGATGGCTATGAGCGGAGCGCAGACCGTCGTCACCGTGCAATAACGAAAGTGGCGAAATGAACAATCCGGAGGCGCGGACGCCGCGCCTTCTTCAAGTCAGCAGATGAGTTCGGCAATGAACCAGTCAACCCTTCAGAGAAACGCGGCGGGTCGTCAGCGTGGTTTCACGCTGATCGAATTGATCGTCGCCACCGCGATTCTGGTCATTCTGAGCGCCATGGCGGTTCCGCTGCTTCGGGTGACCGTTCAGAGGGAGAACGAACACGAACTCCGCTATGACCTCTGGATGCTGCGCGACGCCATCGACCGCTATAAAGACGCTGCCGATCGTGGCGCTTTTCAGACGAAGGTCGGCAGCGAAAATTATCCGCCCGATCTCGATACGCTGGTGACGGGCGTTGACATCGGCGGCAAGAAGCTCAAGTTCTTGCGCAAAATTCCGATTGACCCCATGACAGGAAAGAACGAGTGGGGCATGCGCTCGATGCAGGACGATCCCACGTCGGATTCCTGGGGCGGCCAAAACGTTTTCGACGTATACACCAAGTCGGACGGCACAGCTCTGGACGACACGAAGTACAAAGACTGGTAAATGCGAGTTCCGTCCAAGTCCGGCGCACGTGGGTTCACGCTGATCGAGATGGTGGTGGTGATCGCCCTCATCCTCGTCCTACTCTCGATTTCGCTGCCGATGTACAACCAGGCGATCCTGCACGCGCGGGAAGCCAAAATGCATTCAAATGTGGCCACCCTCAACAAGGTGATTGAGGCATATTCATTCGACAAGAAAAGGGCGCCACAGGTTCTCGATGACCTGATTCAGGCCGGATACCTCAAGTACATCCCGGAAGACATTACGGGACGGAGTGACACGTGGGTGACGGAACTGGAAGATCCGCAGAAGGCCTGGGATCCGAACCAGCCTGGCATCGGATCGGCACACAGCGGTTCCAACGAGATTTCGAGCGAAGGCACTCCGTACTCCAGCTGGACCCATTAGTCACGAAATCTGGTTACGCAATGAAGGCTACAGCAACGCAATCCGAACGCGGCTTTACGCTGATCGAGATGGTGGTGGTGATCAGCATCATGCTGATCCTGCTCTCGATTGCTGTGCCCGTGTACAGCCAAAGTATCAATCACGCTCGAGAAGAAAACCTGCGCCGGAATCTTTGGACGCTGAATCAGTGCATCACCCAATACACGCTCGATAAAAAGAAGGCTCCCCGTTCCCTTGAGGACCTGAAGTCGACGGGATACATCGACACGATCCCTGACGATATCACGGGCCGCGACGACACCTGGGTTCCGGAAGAGGACGAATCGATCATGTCGCCCGACCAGACCGATACCGGCATCTCCGCCGTTCACAGCGGATCGAATCTGGTGAGCGCCGATGGCAGTGTCTACTCTGAGTGGTAGCCTGCGACCTAACACCCAACACCTGACACCTGCCTTTTCTGATATTTTATTTCTTCATTTCTCCCAAACTCTGGAGGCAGTTTTGAATTCTCTTAATCGGCTGCAGCCGTTTGCACTGCTCGTGGCGCGTCTGGTGCTCGGCGCGGTGATGATCGCACATGGCTACAAGAAGGTCTTCGGTGGATTCCACGGACATCAGCAGTTTCTCGGAAACCTGGGAATACCCGCCTGGATGGCGTACCTTTCCACGGCCACGGAATTCTTTGGCGGAATCGCCATCGTACTGGGCGCGTTCACGCGGTTCGTGGCCCTGGCGTTTCTGATCGAGATGGCAGTCGCGATCGTGAAAGTTCACTGGAAAAATGGCTTCACGGGACAAGGTGGCTATGAATTCCCACTCGCGCTGGTGACGATTGCGCTTGTGCTGATCTGTTACGGAGGAGGGCCCTACGGCTTTAACTTTGGAGCGGGGTCGGGCGGCGCGCGCGGACTTAAAAGAGGCCGCTAGTTGTAGCCTCCGGGTTCTTATTCCTTCAAATCCACGTGCAGCACGTCCTCGACCGCACGCCCAAGAAACCGCGTGCCCATCGTCCGGAACTTCTCGGCGGAATCGGTGGCGAAAAACTTCAGGCTTGAAACGCCGTTGTTGGATTGGTCGACACCGAGTGACGGTGAAATCTGAAGTTGCTCCGCTACCGTATGAGCCGTCGACTCCGCAGAGTCGACGATGGTGACATGTTCCGGAGCGATGCGCCGCAGCAGCTGCTTAATCAGCGGATAGTGAGTGCATCCGAGCACCAGCACGTCGGCATCGTGCGAGCCACCGGAGAATGCCTCCGACAGATAGATCCGTGCGACCTGCTCGGTTACAGCGTGTTCGGTCCAGCCCTCTTCCACGAGCGGCACAAACAGCGGACACGCTTTTTCCCGCGCCGTGATCCCCTTGCTCTCCAGCGCGCGCCGGTAAGCGTGGCTGCCGACCGTGGCTTCGGTGCCGAGGACAACAACTTTCTTCGTGTGGGTGGCGGCGGCGGCGGCGGCAGCGCCCGGCTCAATCACGCCCACCACTCCGACCGGCGAGGATACTTTGATTTCGTCCAGTGCCAGCGCGGTTGCCGTGTTGCAGGCGATGACCAGAAGTTCGGCGCCATGGTCCTGCAAGTAGCGCGTCGCGCCGATGGCATAGTGCGCGACGGTGGCCGCGGACTTCGATCCGTAGGGCAGCCGGGCGGTGTCGCCGAAATAAAGATAGTCGGCGTCGGGTACGTTCTCGACCAAGGCGCGCAGGACAGTCAGTCCGCCCACGCCGGAATCGAATACGCCGATCGTTGGTTTTCGGGAAGCAGTCAATGGCGGTTGAATCTATGAAAGTTTACCATCCAGCACGATTCGACTACTTTCCGTTACGCTACCTCGTCTCGACCAGCATGGCCGATGACTTCGCTGCGACATCGGCAAACGAAAACGCGATCGAGACGTTCGGATACTCTTTTCCGCTCACCTCGACATACGGATACACGAAGTAATTCAGCGGCGCGCCGTCCTGTGCGGGCGAGAGTTTCAGGTCGCGTCCCTGCGTAAACTGCACGCGATTCGCGTCATGTGCGCCGAAGAAGTAGTCGTGCTTTTCCTGATGTTTCCACGCTTCCGAGATGTCGATCGGAACCCAGCCGGTGGAATCGGTGTAGAACTCAGCCCAACAGTGGTACCCGGCGATATCAGACGACGGTTTGTCTGCCGGAAGAGGAAAGCCGATCTGGAAGCGCGAGGGAATCTTCTGAGAACGAGCCATCGACATGAACACCGAGTGGAAGTCCGTGCAGTTGCCCCGCTTCGAATCGCAGGCCCAGAGCGTGTCGCCGTGGCCCCAGCCGGTGCCCGACTTGTCGTACTTCATGGTGCGGAAAACGTATTCGTAGATGTCCTTGGCCTTTTCCAGTTGCGTGGTTGCGCCCTTGGTCTGCTCGACGGCCAGTTCGGCGGGAAGACCCGTCACCGGCACCAGGCGATCCGCTTCGACAAAGCGGGCGAGTTCCACTTTCGGCGCGCTCGTGATCTTCAAATCAGGCGCGGGCTTTCCGCCTACCAGCACCACGTGTTCGCGTCGCACCACATCGTAATCGACCGCAAACTTATACTCCGCCTTGTCTGCCTTGGCGGCCTCGGCATAGAGCGTCACGTTCCCATACTCCGGCTGACGAACTTCTTTGAGTGGCAGGTCGCCCGACTGGGAGAGCACTTTCACATCCTGCGATCCGTCGGAATGAGCCAGTGGAACCCACACGCGGACGCGGTCCCCAGGATTGATGTTTTTCACCACAAAAGAATAGTGAAAGGTAAAGTGGCGGTCCTTCTGAGCAAGAGCAGGGAGCGAGGAGACTACCAGCAACAACGCGAGGAAAATGCGACGCATATCGGTATCCTTTTCATTTCTTGGCTGATGCTTGTGGGACATGGTAAACGACCGACGGACGTTTCGGGACGACTACCGTCAAGTAAAACCACGGCCGGAGAGGCGCGAGGTGGAGCGCATGGTTTTGTCAATGTGCCTGTGGAGGACATGGTTTGTCAAATGTAGTTTTGGGCGCGTGCCCTTTCGCGGCAGATCCGCTCAAAGCTGGTGTACGCGGCAGAATTCTTAACCACAGAGGACACGGAGGAACCCCGATGTCCTCCGTGTACCTCCGTGTCCTCCGTGGTTAAGGCCTTTGCTTTTTCTTGACTACTGAAGGCATGCACCATTATCCGAAGCCAGCATCAGTTGCGTGCCCTGCGTCCTCCCTTTATGCTTCTCGCGTATGCCCAGCACGCTCGTTGAATGTGTTCCGAATTTTTCCGAAGGCCGCGACAAGGCGAAAGTTGACGCCATTGTCGACGCCATGAAAATGCCTGGCGTCTATCTTCTCGACCGCGAGATGGACACCGACCACAATCGCTGCGTGATCACGCTCGTCGGCGACCGAGATTCGATTCAGGAGGCGGTCATTCGCGGGGTAGGGAAGGCGGCGGAATTGATCGACCTGACGAAACATCAGGGCGCCCATCCCCGCATGGGTGCCGCAGATGTCGTCCCGTTCATCCCGATCGAAGGCGTGACCATCGAAGACTGTGTCGCGATGGCGAAACATGTCGGCGGGGAAATCTGGAAGCGCTTTCAGATTCCCGTCTATCTGTATGAAGCTGCTGCCGCCACTCCCGAACGTCAGGGACTGGAAAACATTCGTCGCGGCCAATTCGAAGGCATTCGCGACGAGATTGCCACCAACCCGGCACGCCGTCCCGATATTGGAGAGCCGCGCATCCATCCCACGGCGGGCGCGACTGTCGTGGGCGCGCGTAAGGCCCTGATCGCCTACAACGTGTTCCTGAACACGACCGACGTTGATATCGCGAAGAAAGTCGCCAAAGCCGTGCGCTATTCCAGCGGTGGATTGCGTTATGTCAAGGGTGCGGGATTTCTGGTGCGCGGCCTGGCGCAGGTCTCGATGAACCTCACCGACTTCGAGCAGACTCCCGTTCACCGCGTCTTCGAATACGTAAAGCGCGAAGCCGCGCGCTATGGAGTGAGTCCAGTCTCCAGCGAGATCGTCGGATTGATCCCGAAAAAGGCCTTGGAGCAAGCCGCAGAATGGTTTCTGCAAGTTGAGAATTTTGATTCGTCGCTGATTCTGGAAAACCGCCTCGCAGCGGTGATCAGCGGCAAAATGGCAGTCGGCGGACTGCGCGCCGGGGTCGAACCTTTCGTGGAACAGCTCGCTGCACCGACCGCAACTCCCGGCGGAGGCAGCGCCTCCGCCGCCAGCGGAGCCATGGCTGCCGGACTTGCCAACATGGTCGCGTCCATGTCGCGGGGCAAGAAAGCTTACCTGCAGCACGAAGCCGCCCTGAGCGAAGCGATCGCCCGACTCGGACAGCTTCGCGAAGAACTCAAAGCCGCCATCGACGCAGACGCCGAGTCCTACAACCTGGTCATGAAGGCGTACAAAGCCGCGAAGGAATCGACTGACGGGGATGGAGCGATTAACTCCGCTTTGAAACAGGCGACCAGCGTGCCGCTTGGCGTGGCCGAACGATCAGTCGAAGTCGCAGCTATCGCCGAGAAACTCAAGCCGATTACCAATCCCAACATGAAGTCGGACCTCACTACGGCCGTGGCCCTTGCAAACGCTGCTCTCACCGGAGCCCTCGCGAATGTGGAAATCAATCTGGAGTCGCTGAAGGATGAGGCGTTTGTAAAACAAACGAGAGACAGGGCTGCAGCCTTACAGGGCTAAGAATCGGAGTCGGTCCGATCACGTCAACTTCCCGTGCAAGTTCCGACCGAGCTGTCGATCTAATATCAGCCCCCGGGTATGCACTTTGGTACCGGTTGCAACTCACGTTTCCGGACTAAAATAGTGTTTAGCATTGTTAACGGGCCATTTGTAGATCGCATCCAACGTTGCAGACCTTTTGAGGATGGTTATGAAGACTCGCTTTCTCGCTGTACTGCTTCTATGCGCGACCGCCGGCTATGCCATGCCGATCGCCTCGTCCGCGCGTTCCATGGTGCCTGCTGAAATTCAGCAACTGATTGGCGTCGACTACCGCGCTCTGAAGGATTCGCCCACCGCGCAGGCCCTCAAGCAGCAGGTATTGCCCGAGAACCTCAAGCAGTTCGAGGACGCGCTCAAAGGCATCGGAATCGACGCCGAGCATGATCTCGATCAGTTGACGTTCGCTTCGTTCCGCTCCGGTAAGCAGGGCCTGCAAGTCGTCAGCGTGGCGCAGGGATCGTTCTCCGCGAAGGCCGTTCTGAAGCGCATGAAGTTGAAAAAAATCAGTTCGACCAAGTATGGGACGACGCTTATGTATCCCATGGCCGATGGGTTGGTCATGACCTTCCTTGACGACAACACGCTTGCGTTTGGCACCCAGGCTTCTCTCAAGAGCGCCCTTGATGCCCGCGACGGGAAGCGTCCAACGCTCGATTCGAATCCGCAGATGGCGGAACAGATGGCGGCGGTAGACGGTTCTCCCGTGTGGAGTGTGCTTGACCAACAGGGAACTCAAGCCATGATGCGTTCGGCCCTGGGCGACGCGTCGAAGATCGCCGACTATGAAACGCTTAAAAAGCGCATTCTCGCATCGCGCTATACGATGAGCTTTCAGAGCGGCGTGAATTTCGATCTCAGCGTACTGACGTCAGATTCGATGACTGCTGCAACCCTTTCGTCGCTCGTCAAAGCGGGGATGCTCTACAAGAAGCTGAATGCCTCTCCGATTGAGAAGACCGCCATCGACAGTACGACGGTCGATTCCGACAGCTCAAATCTGCAGGTGCATTTCAAGACCGACGACCAGAAGTTCCAATCGCTGCTGCACTCTGAATTATTTGCAGCCGTCTCGCGATAAGCCGCGCAACGGAAGAGATGGGCCGTGCCAAGTCCCTACGGATCATGCCGTGGAAAGGGCGCGCCGGCGTGTGCTGGAATTCTGCCGCCGGTAAAACTTCCGAGCCTTGATGCGATTTCCACAAACTTTCATGTCACACCATCGCCGACTGTGGTTCTTACTGCGATCGACAAACAACCAGCGGCACGTGCTGTCGCCGCATTCCCGGACTCTCTTCAGATCGCCGCTGGTCAACAGTTCGCTTGCCGAGCGAACGACTGGCCATAGCACCGAATCGAGTTGAGGCGACGCCTGCGGCCAACCGAGATGGAGTCCTTCTCGTGCCACGTGTAGCTCCATGTGCCGGAGCGTGTCTCCCAGGTAGGTGTTAAAAAAGCGCAGATCGTTGTCCTGCACTTTCCGCTTTTCCAACACAGAAGAAAATATCCGGTACAGGCACTCGCGAAGTTCGATCACCCGGGCGTGCGTGGCCGCAGCGTCGCGGGGGTGCCTCTCAGCTTCGGGGACTAGCGCTTTTCCTTGCGTCGCTGGCAACGCCCCCGACTGTACTGCCCAATCGATCAATTCGAGATAAGACCGCACGAGTTCCTGTTGCCGCTCCGGAACAGCACGATTATCAAGTGTATTGATCAGGTCCAGACAGAGCGCGCCGGCAATAAATTGGAACTTCATGAATTGTCCTTCATCAAAAATCTAGTATAACCGTCCAATATCGTTTGACAGGTTATGCACCGCCGGTTAAAGTATAACCAGTGAAAGCAGAGTTTGCAAGTTATGTCGACCGCGACCCTGAACTCGCCCATCTCCGCTGATCGCGTCCGCCCATCGCGTCTTTCGATGGCGCTGGCGTTCTTTGCCATTTACGTGGTCTGGGGGACAACTTATCTGGCGATCCGCTACGCGGTTGAAACGATCCCTCCCCTGGTCACGGCGGGGCTCAGGCATACGACGGCGGGATTAATCCTTCTGGCAATCGCCTGGTCGCGTGGATTTCGTCCGCGCCGGGAGCACTGGATTGCCGGCGCCGTTCTGGGCGCGCTTTTCTTCCTGATTGGTCATGGCACGCTGCATTGGGCCGAGCAGTACGTTGCCTCTGGATTGGCGGCACTGCTGGTGGCTAGCGAGCCGTTGTGGATCCTGCTACTCGGCGCCGCCATGGGGCAGCAGCGCATCAACTGGAAAAATGGTCTGGGCTTGCTGATGGGTTTAGCGGGCGTTGGGATCCTGACAGCGCGCGAATTCACGACCCGAAGTTCCCTCACCATCGGCGTGATTGCGATCGTGGTGGGCGCCGCCTCATGGGCGGTCGGCGTTTGCGTGTCGCCCAAGCTGCGCTTGCCGCGCGATCCCATCGGGCGCACCGCCGTGCCTGTGCTATGTGGGGCAGTGATGCTCTTGATTGCTGCAGCGGCATCCGGAGAGTTCTCAGCGGTGCACTGGAGCGGGGTGACGCTGCGCTCGTGGTTGGGACTCGCCTATCTGATCGTATTCGGTTCGATCATTGCCTTCACCGCCTACACCTGGCTGTTGCAACACTGCTCGCCAACTCTTGTGGCCACGCATACATTCGTCAATCCGCTGGTGGCCGTGGTGATGGGCTGGCTGTGGGCCTCGGAAGCGATCAGCGTGCGGATCGTAGTGGCTACTGTGGTAATTCTGGGAGCGATTGTCCTAATCCAGCGAGGCGATCGTCACGCCGAGTTGCAGGCGGAAGCGGTACAGTCAGACTAATCGCAGAAGCCAGAATTGCTTTTTCAATCTTACCTCTGGCTTCTGGTTTCTCTTTTCCTTGCCGCCCAGCCTTCTTTCAACATTTGGCGCGCCCGGCCGAGGGCCAAGGCATCGGCTGGGACGTCCTCGGTGATGCAGGATGCCGCCGCGATATACGCGCCCTTCCCAATGCGCACTGGCGCGACCAGGGTTGAGTCACTGCCGACGAACACGCCGTCCTCAATAATTGTCGTGTGCTTGTGGACGCCGTCGTAGTTGCAGGTTATCGTCCCCGCGCCCACGTTCACTCCCTCTCCAATTTCCGTGTCGCCGAGGTAGGTCAGGTGGTTTGCCTTCGATCCTTTGCCCAGCTTGACCTTTTTGGTCTCGACGAAGTTGCCGAGATGCGCTCCTTCGCCGATATCGCTGCCCGGACGCAGTCGCGAATAGGGCCCGACTGTTGCCTTGCGCGCGATACGCGAATCGTCCATGACGCAGCCTGGGAGAACGGTTACGCCGTCGCCGATCTCGGTGTTGTTGATCACGCTGTAGGAGCGGATGCGGCAGTCGGATCCAATCTTCGTGTTGCCGCGTAATTGTACGAACGGCTCGATGACCGTGTCCGGGCCGATCTGTACGTCGCTGTCGATTACGCAGGTCCGCGGGTACAGAATCGTCACGCCTTCTTCCATCAGAGCGAGACATTTTGCCAGACGCATCCGCTCGTCCAGGTCCACGATTTCTGCTCGTTTATTACTGCCCAGTACTTCTGAAGCATTGGCCGTCTTGGTTACGACTACTTTCTGTTTCGCACGCCCCAGCACCGCAGCCATGTCAGTGAGGTAGTACTCGCCATGGGCGTTGTGCGTGGAAAGCTCGCCAATATGTTGGTACAGAGCCGGAACGGAAAACGCGTAGAAACCGGAGTTGATCTCGCGAATCTTTTTTTGCTGCGCGTTCGTAGCCTTCTCCTCCACTATCGAGCGGACCTCGGAGCCCTTGGCGCTCTTGCGAATGACTCGTCCGTAGCCGGTAGGATCGCTGAGATCAGCGCCGAGCAGAGTCATTGCCGCCTTCTGGGCGGAGTGAAACGCGCTAAGCTTCTGAATCGTCTCAGGCGTGATCAAGGGAGCGTCGCCGGAGAGCACAGTCACCTGGTCGTAAGGCGCGAGCGCTTCTTGCGCGACCATGAGCGCGTGTCCCGTGCCGCGCTGCTCCGATTGCAAGACAAACTGCACGCCCGTCGAAGCAACCGCCGCGCGCACCTGATCGGCCTCGTGTCCGACGATGACGAAAACATCCTTCGCGGGCACAACCTTGGCCGCCGTCGCGATCACATGCGCCAGAATCGGCTTGCCGCCCACTTCATGCAGAACCTTGGGATGCCGCGACTTAAGCCGCGTCCCCTTTCCCGCAGCCATGATCGCAATCGCTACGCGGGGCGGATGGGCGGAGGAGGATGAATTCTTAGCGGATGTTTTCGGCATAGGGATTTATCGTGGTATCGACTGCCGGTCTGGCGCCTGCGCCATCAACGCCATCAGGTCGCGCGCGACGCGCTCCGTCGCATGCCGCGCTACGGCGCCTTCGTCGAGATAATCGCCAAGCAGCGGGCAGACGCCGATCGCTTCGATCGCATCCAGATCGGCGACGATCTGCGCCGCGCCTTCGGTTGCATACTTAGCCTGCATTTCCGCCGACGCGTGTTTGCGGTTAATGAGCGCGTAGTCGAAGAGCTGGGTGCCGGCGTGCTTGTTCAGCGCGCGAATATGATCGGCGGCAGTCAGTCCGAGACTCTCGTTCGCCTGCGTCATCAGATTGCACACGAAGACTTTGACTGCCGGGGACTCGACAATGCCGTTAGCAATTCCGCGCACCAGCAGGTTCGGAATCAGGCTGGTGAACAGCGATCCGGGTCCCACCGTAATCAGATCCGCTGTGGCAATCGCTTCCAGAGTTTGCGGAAGGGGATCAACATCAGGCGGCACGAGAAACAGTTCGCGAATCTTGCCCTTGCTTGCCGTAATCTGCGTTTCCCCGCGCACGCGGGTCCCATCTTCCATCAGCGTTTCGAGTTCAACGCTCGAACCGGTTGCAGGATAGATATGCCCGCGCGTCAATAGAATTTCGGACGATAGCCGGACCGCCTCAGCGAAATCCCCGGTAATCGAAGTCAAAGCCGCCAGAAAGAGGTTGCCGAAGCTGTGCCCTTCGAGACCCGAGCCCTTTTGAAACCGATGCTGAAATAATTTCGCCAGCAGCGCTTCATCTTCGGAAAGAGCAACAATGCAGTTCCGGATATCGCCCGGGGGCAGCATGTTGAACTCTTTGCGCAGACGTCCGCTGGATCCGCCGTCGTCACTGACCGTCACCACGCCGCACAGTTCGCCAATGGAGACTTGTCCCGCCGCCGCTAGTGCTGGCGTCAAGACATAGCGCTTCAGCCCTTTGAGAAGCGTAGAGAGGCCGGTGCCGCCGCCGATGGCGACCACGCGCAACTCACGCGCACCAGCCTTGCCGTTGTCGGATGAATGCATGCGCTGCTGCAAGACCATGCAGCACCTGTGCCGGCGTTAAGCCGGTTAGTAGGTGTTCATTTCCTCTTCGGAGACAATCGTTTCCGCACCCGGATCCGGATAGAGCAGTTCGGTAAAACGCGGATCTTCCGCGAGGTTCTGAAAATCGGAATCGTTGCGCGCCTGAAACCGCAGCGCAGGACTCACCTGAATCGCCTCATCGAGCGTCTTGAGCGCCTCTTCGATGTGCCCAGTCAGGCAACTTAGAGCAGCCAGTCCGTATAGAACGTAGTCCGACTTCGGCTGCTGCTTGAGCAGTTTTTCCAGATGCTCGCGCGCTGTGACATAGTCACCCGTGTTGATAAGCGAAACAGCAAAGTCGAAGTGCTCTTCCGACGTCTTGAACTGAAGCGCCGGCTTTTCCAGATGCAGATCGCAGGTCTGGATGTGTACCTTCGCGCGGTCGGCGAGCGACTTGTTCGGTCCGGAGAGCGCCTTGTGTAGATGCCCCTTAGCCTTCTCGAACTTGCGTTCCTGCAGCGCCCGAACGCCGAGTTCGTAGCTCTGCACTGCCTGGACGTGGTGTGGATCTTCGGCCACTTGCTTCTTTGCAATGAGCTTCGGTGCCATGAAACCGCCTTGTCAGAAATTTAGAAGATTTCGATCAAAAGACACGATCAATTGATGCTGGCGGCCGTCTGCAGATCGATCTGCTTGAAGTCGCCTTTGATAATCCCCGCCCGAATCTGCGCCGGGGTCTTGCCTTCCTTGTTCATCTTGTAGGTGTAATACAGTTCCTGGAGGCAAGTCCCGCACTGTGCGCCATGTGTGCCCGAAAAGCAGCTGTGCAAACTCTTGTGTCCCATGCCGCGGTCGCAGTAGCAATAACAGGGCTGCTGATGAATCACCGCTGGAATCTTTGCCGCCAGTTCATACGCATGGATCTGGTACGAGTTCTGAGCGTTTGCTCCCCAAAGCTGATCCCGGGTCAGAATCGGTTCCAACTTGTCGCCCTTGGCCGGAGCCGCGTTGTAATGCGGCACTCCCTGATCGTCCGACTTCACCAACGGCGCCGAGAGCACCGTGACCAGCAGGAACAGCGAAGCGAGCGCCAACACACGTTTACTCATGGATACAAACCTCGGTGCCAACATTTTACCTGATTGCCACCGGATTGGCTGAGTACTGGCCGGGTTCGGGATGGGCGCGCTTTCCCGAGCACCCAGCGGCCATCGAGCGGAGTGGCGAGTTCTCATCGCGCTTGAGTATTGGCCGACGTAGGTGTAGAGTCCAGCCTCCCGCTAGAGGCGGAATCCAAGGAGGCTCGATATGATGGGATTTCTCGTATGGATCGTCGTGGGACTGATTGCCGGTTGGCTGGCTGGCCAGGTCATGAAGGGCGGCGGCTACGGTGTGCTCGTTGACATTATCCTGGGCATTCTCGGCGGAATTGTCGGCGGCTGGATCTTCGGGATGTTGGGGATCTGGCCCGGAGGTGGGATGATCGGATCGATCGTTGTCGCTTTCGTCGGCGCCGTGATTCTGGTCTGGATTACTCGTTTGCTGAAGAAGGCCTGATCGCGAGCAAGATTTGGATGAGGCGGCGTCGCGATCTTCGCCGTCGCCTCTTCCGCGCCGCTGGTGCAACACACCTTCGATCACAAATCCGAACTTCATCGAAATAGGCAAGCCGACCGCGAATCGGGGAGCTATGCTTGTGTTTCGATAAGGCACACACGGAAATCGCCCGTCTAGGCAGAGAGGGAGGAAGAATGCAGAAGCGCAAACTTGGAAAGAGCAACCTGGAAGTCTCAGCCCTCGGATTGGGCTGCATGGGGATGAGCTTTTCTTACGGTCCACCCAAAGACAAGCAGGAAATGATCTCTCTTCTCCGCGGAGCCGTGGAGCGCGGCATCACATTCTTCGACACCGCCGAAGTTTACGGGCCATTCACCAATGAAGAACTGGTGGGCGAGGCGCTGGCCCCGTTCAAGGGCAGAGTGGCCATCGCCACCAAATTCGGGTTCAGGCTGAATCCAGACGGAAGCCCCGGTTTCCAAGGCTTGAACAGCACGCCCGAGCGCGTCAAACAGGTCGCCGAGGATTCTTGCAAGCGACTCAGGGTGGATGCCATCGACCTGTTCTATCAACACCGGGTTGACCCGGACGTGCCGATCGAAGAGGTAGCGGGCACCGTGAAGGATCTCATCCAGCAAGGCAAGGTGAAACATTTTGGCATGTCGGAAGCCGCCGCCAAAACGATTCGCCGCGCGCACGCTGTTCAGGCGGTCACGGCGGTCCAGAGCGAATACTCTCTGTGGTTCAGAAATCCTGAGAAAGAAGTGCTGCCGACGGTGGAAGAACTTGGTATCGGGTTCGTTCCCTACAGCCCGCTCGGCAAGGGCTTCCTCACGGGTGCCATGACCGAGAATGCGAAATTCGAGAGTAACGACTTCCGCAGCCGGCTTCCGCGTTTTACTCCGGAAGCCCTGAAGGCGAATCAGGCTTTGGTCGATCTGCTGGGCGCGATCGCTCACAAAAGGAATGCGACACCCGCTCAGGTCGCGCTCGCGTGGCTGCTCGCCCAGAAGCCGTGGATTGTTCCCATCCCCGGCACAACCAAGCTGCATCGGCTTGACGAGAACATAGGAGCCGTGACGGTCGACCTTACTTCCGACGATCTTCGGGATATCGAAACGGCTGCTTCCGGGATCACAATAGAAGGGGCGCGGTACCCGGAAGCGATCGAGAAGATGACGGGGCTCTGAGCTATATGGAGATCAAAAGATCTGGTTCACAACCTTCCGCCAAAGGCCCTTCAGATTGGTTCACCGGCACGGTACGAATCGATCCGCTATTTCAAGCGCCCGATCCGGCATTTGCTCAAGGTGCCAGCGTAACGTTCGAGCCGGGCGCGCGGACTGCGTGGCACACTCACCCACTGGGCCAGACGCTGATCGTAACTGCGGGATGCGGCCGCGCACAGCGATGGGGCGGGCCGATCGAGGAGATTCGTCCCGGCGATGTCGTTTGGTTCGCGCCCGGGGAGAAGCATTGGCACGGCGCCGCTCCGACGACGGCCATGACGCACATCGCCATTCAGGAAAAGAAAGACGGCAAGGTCGTCGACTGGATGGAGCACGTCAGCGACGAACAATATCGGCAGTGATGAATTCTCCACTCGCCCCATTACAATCAGCGAGACCATTTCCGATCTGGTGTTGCCGATCCCGATGCTGAGTTTTTCCAAAACTCGCTTCCACGAAATCCGCATCCGGTTTGAAAACCACATCTCCAGGAACCGGCTGAATGCTGTCTTGTGGGAATTTTTTCTCTTTGGATTCAAGCAAGGCTGGGCCTGTCTTTTTGGCGGAATCATCTTGAGTCTGCTGCTGCTCACCAAGTGGTTTTGGCCAAAAGGCTTCTGGCTGGCGCGCTATGATTTCTTGTTTTTGTTAGCTCTTGGTGTGCAGGTGCTGTTTCTTGTCTTTCGCCTGGAGACCGTTCGGGAAGCCAAGGTCATTCTGATTTTCCACATCGTCGGCACCGTGATGGAATTGTTCAAGACAAGCGTCGGCTCGTGGACGTATCCCGAAAACAATTTCTTTCGCATCAGTCACGTGCCGCTGTTCTCCGGCTTCATGTATGCGTCGGTGGGCAGTTACATGGCGCGGGTAACACGCATTTTTGATATGCGCTATACGCGTTATCCCAACCTGTTCGTGACGGTCGCGCTGGCCGTGCTGATCTATGCCAATTTCTTTACGCATCACTTCATCGCGGATCTGCGAATTCTGATTTTCGTCATGGTGGCAGCGGCCTTTGGACGGACGTGGGTTTACTATCGTCCGTACCGGAACTTCCGGCGCATGCCTTTACTGATAGGGTTCGGTTTGGTCGCGCTCTTCATTTGGGGTGCGGAAAACGTCGGGACGTTTACGACTGTCTGGGTCTATCCCCATCAAAAGGCGGCATGGCAACTGGTCCGGTTCGGCAAATACGGATCGTGGTTCCTGCTGATGATCATCAGTTTCATTCTGGTTTTATTCGTAAACCCGCCGCGCTTACCGCCGGAAGAAGCGAACGCTGTGGATTTCGTGGGCAGTGCGGTCGATATGCAGGCGGATTCGGAAATGTAGATTCCCAGGTCCCTCGGATTTGTGGCAGGAGTCCCCATGCCCGCGCAAAACGATTCTCTGAAAGATCGGCTGTCCCGGTATCGCGAAATTACGATCAGTGTGACCGGCAGAAAATCAGGTCGCGTCATCTCCATCCCGATCTGGTTTGTATCGGAGGGGGACAAACTCTACCTCTTGCCTGTGTACGGGTCCGACACCCAGTGGTATAAGAACGTGCTCGACAACCCGTCCATGGGGATCGCCGCGCGCGACGCAAAGGCCGACGTTCAGGCCATGCCGATCACGGACACCAAAGCGGTCTCGTCCGTGGTCGAGAAATTCCGCGCCAAGTACGGGGCGGGCGACGTGAAGAAATACTATTCAAAGTTCGACGTTGCGGTTTTCCTCCAGTTATAAGCAGCAGGATCGCCGGAAGGCGGGCCTGCTGCGAGTGCGGTTTCGATCGTACAGCTCACATCACAGCCCTTTACCCAGTTTCACTACTCCCTGCTGGCCAAGCTGAAGTCCGGCGCCGCACTTTGCTGGATGCTTGAAGAGTTGGGGATCGGGCGCCTTCAAACTGACGTTGGTGTATGTGGAAGTGAGAGTCTGCCCGCCCTCCGACACTTCAATCCTGATGGGAAATCCCTCCAGGTCGTCCGCTTCCCACATTTTCATCGTGGCTACAATGGGGCGGTCATCCCTTGGAGTCAACGTGAGGATCTCGATCTTGCAGACGTGACCGTCTACGGTTTCCTTTTCCGCAACATGGGTGCGCTCAACTTTGAAATTGTGATACGCGGTAAACGGATAACTGCCCGCGTCGGGCCTTAAGAACTTGACGCACCGATTGGCCCCGACGCTCCACATCTCCAGCGTGTCCAGATCGTTTACGCGGTAGGAATCGTCGAAGTCCAGCCGCATCCATTTGCCCGAGCGATAGATTTTTCGATCGTGATCCCGGGCTATCCCTCCTGTCACGGTCGCTGAAAACGTCTGAAACCGGGAGAGCAGCGGGTTTTCGCTGTCCTGCACTGAATGTGCTGACGCGGGTAGTTTCTGCGATTTGCCCTGAAGACCAACCGCCGCAGCAAGGACGATGCTACAAAGTATGACAAGACGGATCGTATGAGGACGCATGAGGTTCTCCTGGGTAACCAGCCACGCCGAAAGACTCTCCAGCGTGGCTGTTTCCTGATCGAATTGGACTACCGGGACTGTGCTGACTTGGTGGACGTGCTGCTGTGCGTGATCGGTCCAAGGCCGTTGCTGAAAAGACCTTCGTTGCCGACAAACTCTCCCGCGCCACCTCCCGAATAGTAGAAATTCCAGGTGTGATACGTGGGATTAATCAACCACATAACCCCGGTGCCGCCGCCGGCGCCATTGCCGCTATCCGGATCGCTGACCAGAAATACCGAGCCTACTCCCGCGTATTGATAAACGCTCGCCACGCCGGCCTTGAAGCCGTTCACGTTCGCATTCGTCCCGCCGCAGAAAGTGTTCCAGTGATATCCATCGACCAGGGTCTTCGGAGACCCGTAGTTGTAGAAAAAGATACCGTCGCAGTATTCAGTTCCACCGGTGGTCAGAAAGTGGAAGTCGTAGGTGGTAACACCAGCGCTGGCGGGAAGAGCCGCCATGCTCAGAACCGCCATGAGTGAGAGTGCGATAGCCGCAAAACCAGTTGCACGTTTCATAAAGAGTGTTCTCCTTCCCTCGATTGGGATTATTTGTTGAGTTTGCTATTTGGTTAGAAGAGTGCCGCAGGCCGTGGGATGGGACCCGTACTCTCCCGCATCCTCTGCGAGGGGAGTCGCGAGGTGTTTCTACCGTTGGGTACCGGCTCAGCCGTTGTCAAAATGAGAGGCTGTCCGTAGATCGGATCGGTTCACGGGGTAGATCGCTTGTTTTCGACCGTCGTGACTCCGTCCTTTCCTGCGGGGATAGTGCATTGAACAGTCTAGGCGTTTCATTCGATCTACGAAGAGGCATTGCAAAGAAGGTTCTGGGTGCAGAATGGTCGATTCGTGGATCCGTTGGTCGACGACATACGCGTCACTTCTTGGCCGGCTCCCCGAATCCCTGCCACATATATTCTAGGGCCTCGGGCAGCGTCTGCTCGCGCACTGCGCGGTCAACGTGTCCGGCATTGCGCGCAAACACGAACTGATAGCGATAATCCTTGGCGGCCAGGACCTTCGCCATATTTTCGTTGGCAACGACCCAGTCGTGCATGTTGTCGCGCATTACGTTCGGATTGAGAAGGTCGCGGTCGCCTACTTCCATCCAGATTCGGATCGGCTTCGCCGCGCTCTCGGGGATGAGATGCTCATGAAATTCCCAGGCTCCATGCGGCGTACGCGGATCATACGGCCATTGCTGGTTGATAAACGTCCCCGAATAAGTGAGCACACGGTGATAGAGCTCCGGGTGATACCAGGCCATGATCAGAGCGCACGAGCCACCGGAACTGCCGCCAGTTGTCGCTCGGCCGTCCGGATCTTTCGTGAGTTTCACGTGTGCCTCGGATTCGACGCGAGGCAAGACTTCCTTCTCCACAAACTCGGCATACACGCCAGACATCGTGTCGTACTCCAGCCCGCGCTCGCTCCCCTGCGCGTCTCCGCTGCCGTTGCCGATCGAGATGGCAATCATCGCCGGGAGCTTGTGCTGCGCGATCAGGTTGTCGAGAACGGAAAAGAGCAGCCAGTCCGGCCCATCCGCTCCAACAATAAACGGAGCAACGCTGCCCGCCACATACTGCTTCGGAACATACACCGCGACCTTCCGCGTGTACGGCGCTGAATGGCTGGTTGCGACGATAAGCTTTGCCGGGTCATTGGGATCGACAGTGCCGAACGTATTCGCGTCGCGCGCGATCCCCGGATAAATCTTGCTGTCCGATGAGTTCATCGTGAACTCAATCACCTTTCCGTTGGGGAGGGAATCGGGCGCACCGGCCGCAGAGATTTCCGCAGCCCGGTTATGCGTCGGCCCGATGATGAAATTCCCGTCGACATTCGACGGGGGGACGGAGCCGTCAGGCAATTCCTTCGCTGTAACGTAGCCGGGAGTGTGCGGATCGCGCGTGGGTGGGGAAGACTGACCGCGCGCTGGTGCGACAAGCAAAGAAAGGGAAGTCGCGATCAGGCCAGTCAGGAATAGAGATGTAAGAGATGTAAAGGGCAGTGTCGGGGCGGACGTGAAGTAGCGTTTTCGGAGCATTCGAGGACTCGCCATTTTGCAGATGGCAGTGTGACGACGAAGAGCATGGTAAACGTGATCGAGCTCTGCCGCCAGTTGGATGTTGCTAACTTCGAAGATCGAGCCAACAAATCCCGCAATTCGTCGACGATTCGCAACGTAAAGCGGATGCAGCCAAGCGTCGGCGGCACGGGTCGGTATAATCCTCGCGTCATGATTCTTTGTCTCCGTATGGTTGGGGCAGTGGTTCTTGTCTTCTTAGCTAATGTCTGTCTCGCTGCGTCTCCGGGCTCCTGGAGCGGCGTGGTGCACGATGGGACGGGCAGTCCCATCGCGGGTGCGCAGATCGCACTGAACGATCATTCCGGCAAAACCGTGTTTACGACTACAACCACGCCCGCGGGAGAATTTACCTTCTCCGACATTGCGCCAGCGAAGTACGGGATCGTGGTCACAACAGCATCGGCCACTTTCAAGTCCGCGAACGCGATCGAGATCAATGACGGCTCCCATCTGAAGTCCAACCTAAAATTATCGGCGTCCGGAATGACCGTCGTTGTTGACCAGGAACCAGGTGCGACGAACTCTCAGGCGAGCGGCGGCGAACGCCTTTCCAGGTCGGAGGTTTCGAGCCTGCCACTGAATTCACGCGACTTCAGCAAGTTGCTGCTGCTCGCCGCCGGCACCATGACGGATGCGAACGGCGCAGCCAACTTTACACAGCAGTTTGCAGTGAATGGCCAGCGTGGCTCAACTACCGTTTTTGCCATGGACGGCGCTGACACCACCGATCCGGAGATGGGAGGCGCCACGCTTTCAAACTTCAACGTCGACGCGATCCAGGAAGTGCAGTCGAACTCCGGCGTGATGCTGCCCGAGGTCGGTCATGGCGCGGCGGGATACACCAATGTTGTCACGCGCTCGGGTAGCGATGCGATTCACGGCACCCTGTTTGAATTCTTTCGCAACGCCTCGCTCGACGCGCGCAACTACTTCGACCACGTCGGCCTCGACCGTCGCCGCATTCCAGAATTTATCCGTAACGAGTTTGGCGGAGCGATCGGCGGTCCGGTCGTGTTGCCTGTTTACAACGGGCGGCGTCGCACATTCTTCTTCGGCGAGTATCAGGGATTCCGGCAGATCCTCGGCACCACGCAAGTCTTCCCGGTCCCGACGGCCGATGAGCGCCTCGGTATCGACACGGCAACCTTCCCCGGAGACACACTCACCGTCCCGGTAAATCCGGCGATTAAGCCGGTGCTCGATGCTTATCCGTTGCCGAACGATCCGAACGGTCCTTACAGCGACCGGACGTTTGCCACGTCTTCTAAAGTCACGACCGTGACCGACCAGTTTTCTGTCCGCGTAGACCATATGATTTCCGACAAAGCCCAGTTGTTCACACGGTTCAGCCTGAATCAGGTCACGGGCCCGGTTACGAATCCTGACCAGACGGCGATCGATCCCAGTTTTGCGATTCGATTCTTCGATCATCAGCGCAACGCGGGCGTGAGTTACACGCGCACGATGGGTCCGCACTTGAGTTTTCAAACATCGATCGGATACATCCGCAGCACGCCATTTTTCCCTTCGGCCAACCACACGCAGCCTGCAATTCTATTTGGTGATGGCCTGCTGTCCGCCTACGGCGCGCCGGCGGGATCGATCTTCGGATCGTATTCCAACCTTTACCAGTTGAAGCACGACATGACCGGTATCCGCGGAAATCACACTTTCAAATGGGGACTCGAGATTCGCGTGAACCGGGACTCGACGATTTACGGGACAGACCCAAATGGCGCGTATTCATTCGGCGGCGGGACCGCGTATTACGCGGTGCACGATCCGTCTGCGCCATCAATCACGTCGGCAAGTGGCACTCACGATATCAATCCCGGCGATCCCCTGCCGGACTCACTAACGGGATTGCTAACCGCCACGCCCTACTCGTACAACATCGTGGTCGCGGCCGAGTTCACTCCGGTCGGCAACAAGTTCGACGAAGCAGGAGTACGCCGCGAAGCCTACAATTTTTATTTTCAGGATGCATGGAAAGCAACGCCGCGCCTGACAATTTCATACGGATTGCGCTACGAGGTGAATAGCCGCATCCATGAGCAGACAAAACGAACATCACTTCCTTTTTTCTTCGACGCCCAGGGTCGGCCAACGTCGTATTGGAACCACCAGGCCACCTACAAGTTTGTGGTAAATCCGGAGCCTCCGTACAACAAAGACTGGAATGGATGGGCTCCGCGTGCCGCAATCGACTATGCGCTCACGGCTCACACTGTCCTTCATGTGGGGGGAGCGATTACCACGCGACTGATGAACTTATGGCAGGAAAACGCGCTGACGGCAGCCATCCCGTTCGTGTTCAATCCCTTCTTTACTGCGGAGCCGACGACCGCGGTTCCGTTTTCGAATACGGTCGTGTCCGAGCCGCTGCCGCCGCCTTATGACATCGAAGGCAATCTGATTTATCCCAATAACCGCAGCACCGACGCGAAGCCGAACACGGTGATGGACCTGGCGCGATTCCAGCAGGACGTCGCGGCAGAGACTCCCGGCCACCAGGCGCAGTTGCCAGCTATCTCCGGGATCGCGAAGAATTTCCGCAATGGCTATATCGGAAGTTATACCCTCGGAGTGGATCACGATTTCCGTGATTTCAAGGCGAGTGCCGCGTACGTGGCGACCATTGGTATCCATCTCCCGATGTCGTTCTTTCCCAACAGCTATACCGGTGCCGACCCTGCATTCGCTCCATTTACCACATTCGACAACACGGGAATGCGCACCGGCGGGCTCGGTCAGGTGGGCATTCTCACCAGCGATTCGCACTCGTCTTATCACGCGTTACAGATGAGCGTGAGCAAGAACTCAGCCCGCGCCGGCTTAGGACTGCAGGCGAGCTATACCTATTCCAAGGCGATCGACGACACTAGTTCCGTGATCGGAGGCTCCATTGCGGGGGCGGGAGTGGTGCTGCAAACCGCGCCACAGAACCCGTGGAATCCTCGAGCGGAGAAAGGCCCTTCCACTTTCGACGCGACTCATGTTTTCACCGTGAGCTGGATTCAGTTACTTCCGTTCGACCGGGTGAGCTTCCTGCGTCCGCTGGGACGGGCGCTGACCTCGGGATGGCAGTTTCTGAACATCACAACATTGACCACCGGTCCCCCTTTTACCGTTTATTCGGGAGTGCAACAAACAGGAGCCGGAGTGGGAGGCACCGACCGCCCCGATCTGATCGCTATGCCTGACTTTTCGACGAGCCGCCCCGTCCGCTCGGACTACTTCGGCCGCGGTGCCGATAACGCTTCGTTTTTCAACATTCCGATCAACGTACCAGACGGTACCGGACCGAACCATGGCCGCTTCGGTACGCTAGGCCGCAGCACGTTCCGCGGCCCGGGGTTTCACAATTTCGATATGTCACTGGTAAAAGACACTCCCTTCGGCCACCGTGGCAATGCGGAATTTGGCACGGTAGAGTTTCGTGCAGAGTTCTTCAACATCTTCAACATCGTCAACTTCGGATTACCGTCCAATGTCGTGCGCGGAAGTGGTTTCGGCTTGATCAGCAAGACATCCGGATCGTCACGACAGATTCAGTTTTCGGTGAAGATGATCTTCTGAGGGCGGCGGGACAGAAGGTTAGAAGCAAACGGCCACAGCGGGCACTCATGTCACGTGGAAGGAATGGATTCAATTCGTGACCTTTGTGGGCCGCTGTGGTTAGGAAATTTACGATCTCTATCCCAACTTTTCAAAGAAAGTACAGATCGTTTCAATCCCACGATAAAAGTTCGGGATATGAAACTTCTCATTCGGTGCGTGCAGATTGTCGTCCGGAAGCCCGAAGCCCATCATGACAGACGGAATCTTCAGTACATCCTGAAAATCGGTGACGATCGGAATCGATCCACCCGAGCGGATGAACACCGTCTCTTTCTTGAAGGTGTCGTGCAGAGCCTCGGTGGCGGCCTTGATGAAGCGGTTATCGGTGCCGACGACGCACGCCGGCCCTTTACTCCAGACTTTGATTTTGAGGTCGATCCCCTTCGGTGTCAGCTTCTTTACAAACGCGGTGTAGCGTTTCAGGATGTCGTCGGGGTCCTGATTCGGCACCAGCCGCATCGAGACTTTCGCCGACGCCTTCGCCGGGATCACCGTCTTCGCGCCCGGGGCGACGAATCCGCCCGGCATGCCGTGCACCTCCAGAGTCGGACGCGCCCAGGTCCGGTAAAGCACCGAAAAGCCCGGTTCGCCCGTCAGCACTTTCGATCCAACTTCCGTCTTGCGATAGTGTTCTTCTTTGAACGGCAGCCGTTGCCACGCTTTCAGTTCGTCCTTGCTCGGCGCTTTCACTTTGCGGTAGAACCCAGGGATTAGCACCTTACCCTTCGAATCCTTGAGCTTGCTGATGACCTCCACCAGCGCAAACAGAGGATTTGGAGCCGCCCCGCCGTACATGCCCGAATGCAAGTCAGTCTTCGCGCCCACCGCTTCGATCTCGGTATAAACAAGTCCGCGCAATCCCACGCAAAGAGTAGGAAGATTCGGAGCAAACAATTCTGTATCGCAAACCAACGCAAAGTCGGCTTTCAGCTTCGCTTTTTCCTTGCGAACGTAAGCGGCAATCGACTCGCCACCAACTTCCTCTTCGCCTTCGAAAATCACCTTGACGTTGATGGGCAGCTTGCCGCCATGCACCTGCATCAGCGACTCGAGTGCCTTCACTTCCATCCAGAGCTGACCTTTGTCGTCGACCGCGCCACGAGCGTAGATGTTGTTGTTGCGCTCCGTCGGCTCAAACGGAGGCGTATGCCACTCATCCACCGGATCAGGCGGCTGCACATCATAGTGCGCGTACATCAGCACGGTCGGATTGCCGGGAGCGTGCAGCCAGTCGGCATAAAGAAGAGGGTGTCCCTTTGTCGGGATCACCTCCACGTTCTCCATGCCGATGCGGCGCAGTTCATTGGCGACAAAATCTGCCGCCTTCTGAACGTCGCCTTTATGCTCATCGAGTGTACTGACGCTGGGGATGCGAAGCAGGTCTTTCAACTCACCAAGAAATCGCTGCTGATTATTGCGGACGAAGTCAATCGCGGGGGAAGCCATGGTGCTCTTTCTCCTGAACAATCCGTTGGATAAGCTTTGGTTGTAGCGCGGAACGCACCGAGTATACCGCGAAGCAAAGAGGCGCTGCTGGCCGTTTCGCGATCCTTCGGATTTCAACTCGAAAGCTCGTTTCTGAATCTGTTACCATTCCCGCCTCATCGAAATCCAGCGTATGCATGTGTGGGCAACCATTGTCGGCGCGGGAATCATCCTGACGATTCTGCTGGATGCATTCGAGACCATCGTCCTGCCGCGGCGTGTACAGCGCGGCTTTCGACTGACCGCATTGTTCTATCGCAAAACCTGGAGGCTCTGGTCGCGAACGGCCTTGCACATTCAGAAACCGTCGCGCCGCGAGAATTTCCTCGGATACTTCGGCCCGCTTTCGTTGATCGTGCTGCTCGGGTTGTGGCTGGTCGGGTTGATCGTTGGATTTGCCTTCGTCCAGCTCGGACTCGGCGAGCATCTGAACGGCGCGGGCACAAACATCAGCTTTGGAACGCTGCTCTATCACAGCGGCGAAACATTCTTCACGTTGGGCTACGGCGACATTACTCCGAACAATACGGCTGCCCGGACGCTGGCCGTGATGGAAGCGGGCATGGGCTTCGCATTCCTGGGCGTCGTCATCGGATATCTGCCGGTGGTGTATTCGGCATTCTCGACCCGGGAGATTGAAATTTCGCTGCTCGATGCGCGTGCCGGCTCGCCTCCCAGCGCTGCGGAATTTCTCGGACGGCTGGGCTGTTGTCCCGAGCAGTCCGTGCTTGACGATATTTTTCGCGACTGGGAGCGTTGGTGCGCGGATCTTCTCTCGACCCATATTTCTTATCCGGTGCTGGCATTTTTCCGGTCGCAGCACAGCAACCAGTCATGGCTGAGTGCGTTGACATCGATCCTGGACATTACTTCACTGGTGACGGCGGGCGTGAACGGAATTCATTCCGAACAGGCGAAACTGACGTTCGCGATGGCTCGCCATGCGGTGGTGGACCTGGCACAGGTCGTCAACGCGGAATATCAGCCGCACGATCCTGACCGGTTGCCCGAGCAGGACGCGCAGCGCCTGCGAAACGAACTGGCTCGCCATGGCGTAACACTTGCCGGTGGCGCCGATGCGTCGACTCGGCTTGCGGAATTGCGGGTTCTGTACGAGCCCTATGCGCACGCACTTTCACGCCGCTTGTATATGACACTGCCCCCGTGGATTCGTGACGAATATCGAAAAGACAACTGGCAAGGCGGCCCCTGGGACCGTGCCATACAGGCGCGGGCGCTTGAGCGTCCGGGACGCGCGATGGACGACCACTTCTGAGAAGGGCTGTCGGCCATCAGCATGAATAGCGGCCAACTGACAGCTCTTCCCAATCACTCAACGATTCAATAGCTGCTACCATCTTTACTTTCATGAAACACGTTGGCGAAAATGTCGTGCGCATCGAAGCCGATGCCCTGCGGGCGCTTGCGGACCGGCTGGCGGGGCCGATGGCGGCGGATTTTCATCGCGCGGTCGATCTGCTGTTTCATTGTCAGGGACGCGTGGTCGTAACCGGCATGGGCAAGAGCGGCCTTATCGCGCGCAAGATTGCGGCGACTTTAAATTCAACTGGGTCGCCCGCGATGTACCTTCATCCAGTCGAGGCCCTGCACGGTGATCTGGGGATGGTCGTGCGAGGCGACGTGGTGCTGGCCTTATCGGCCAGCGGCGAGACCGAGGAGATTCTTCGGCTGCTCGCTACGATCAAACGATTGCAGGTTCCTCTGATCAGCATGACTTGCGATGAACTGGCAGGAAGGGCCACGGACGGGGGCGCCCGCACCACACAGACATCCGCGTCAACGCTTGCCGCTTCCGCGGAGGTTGCGCTCGACTGCTCCATTTCCAAGGAAGCTTGTTCCCTGGGATTGGCGCCAACGGCTTCCACTACGTCGATGCTTGCGTTGGGCGATGCTTTGGCGGTTGCATTGTCGGAAAAGCGCGGCTTCAAGGAAGAAGATTTTGCAAACTTGCATCCGGGCGGCAAGCTGGGAAAACGGCTGGCCCGGGTGGAGTCGCTCATGCACTCCGGTGATGCTTTGCCACGCGTGGTTGCATCCACAAAAATGCCGGACGTGATTTACGAAATGTCGCGCAAAAAGCTTGGCGTAACAACTGTTCTGGATGGCGACACCCTGCTGGGCGTGATCAGCGACGGAGATCTGCGGCGCTTGCTGGAGCATCGCGGGAAAGATGCGCTGGATCTTTCCGCGCAGGATTGCATGAATCGGGCGCCGAAGACCATCGGTCCGCAGGAGTTCGCCGAGACTGCATTGGCACGCATGGAAGAAATGAAGATCACATCGCTGATCGTCGTGGATGGCAACGGCGATGGCCGCGTGCTCGGCGTGGTCCATCTGCATGATCTTTGGGGCACGGAGATGGTGTAGGGCTGCTAACTCACTCGTTCCGCTCTGCAGGACTCTAACAAATCCAGGCAACTTCCAATGAACACCATTGACTATCGCTATGGCAACAATCTCAACGTGCAAAGCGTGATTGAACTCTATAACGCCTCTGGCCTGGGAGAGCGGCGGCCGGTGGATGATCCGGCGATTTTCGCGGACATGGTTCGTCATGGAAACTTGACCATTACTGCGTGGGACGGAGAGTTGCTGGTGGGAATCTCTCGCACCCTGACCGACTTTTCTTACGTTGGATATCTTTCGGACCTGGCGGTGCGACGGTCGCACCAGAAGCGCGGTATCAGCGTTCAGTTGATTCAAAAGACGCGCGAGAAAATGGGACCTCGGTCGATGCTGGTGCTGCTCTCAGCGCCGAACGCAGTGGAATATTATCCACGAGTCGGATTCACTCAACATCCGAGTGCGTGGGTGTTACGGGCGGGGGATGTGTTTCCGAAATAGCGTATTGAGAACAACTCATCACAGAGACACAGAGTCACAGAGAAACCGATGGCAAGTATCCTGGCGCTGGTTTCTCTGTGACTCTGTGTCTCTGTGGTGAGCCTTCTACCGGCTGACGCGTATTTTTGGTGGATGAGTCGCATCCGCGAAGGTGAACGTGACGAGTGCACCATCGCGCACATTGCTCACGAGTGCGGGACGGAAACACGCGATGCATGTGCCTCCGTCATGTCTCACGCTGGGATAGACAATTCCTGCCGAGCCTTTGTTCAGGAGTTGGCGCCCGAGGCGTTGCGAGGCGCGATAGCTGCCGGGATGCAAGTACTTTTTGGCGGCCGCATCGCCACGCAAGTCGTGGAATTCTCCACGAAAGTCGGCGAGGTATTCGCGATAGGTAACGGTCTCTTCTTCCTTCCAGATGATTTCGCGCAAACCGGCCGCATAGTGAAACGCGACTTCCGTCTGGGCCGTCTTTAGGGAAAATCCCGCATACCAGACGCCTCGGTAAGAGCCGCTGAAACGGCTTCCTGTTGGCTGGGCGTGAGTGAACGAGGCGTTGATGATGTGGAAGTGCGGCACTCCGAAAACTAATTCATGGACTGAGATTCCCGGGAGAAGGTTCGCTTCACCAGCGAGGCGGTCGTTGGTGGCGTCGTCGAGTTGATAGAGATGCGCCATCTGCGCAGGAGGGAGCCCAAGGCGGGACAGTACGCTCTCGCCTTCACAGAAGCGGGTCGGGATCAAGCGGTGAGTGTCGTCTTGCTCCAGATGAGTCTGTTTCGGCATGGACTGTCTTCTTTTGAGGCTAAAGTCAAAAGCATAATCACGGGGATCACGGGGGACTGCGGCCTTACAGTCCGCCGCGGCGAGAGTCAAGTAATTGGCGCACTCGGATCATTGAGGGAACTCCGCCTTTGCGCATGTAGGTTAGGGGCGATTCGCCCGCGAAAATCGGATTTGTGTTCGGGAGCTGTACCCAGGCGTCAGCGAGTTTCGGACTATAAAGAATGTTCAGCGCCTTAAAAATTCCGATCAGGAGCGAAATGCGGGTGAGTTTGTCCTGGTCGAGCGTCTTGGAAGCACTACGCTTGAGCTGGTAGAACGAGCCGTTCGAGACTCCGCCAAGCAGGTTGCGGGAGTCTTCGTCGCGCAATTTCCAGTGGGAGGTCAGGCTGAAAAACGCGCGATTCGCCGCTGGGCTGAGTTTCTCCTGAACCGCCTTGCTGGAAAGGTCCAGCGGGCGATCGATCGCAACGCCGGGAATGTGAACGCTTGTAGCTCCTAAAACAGCCTCTCCATACATGGACGTAGTATAGTACACAAATGGAGTACTGTCAATTCGAGATCCTCAACCGCCGAGGTCGCCAAGGCCTCGCAAAGGTCGCGAAGAAGAACTCGGCTTAGCGACAGGAAAGTTACGAATGTTGTTGTGCGAGACGCGTCTTCTTCTGCGGAAATAGGTTCCGCAGGTACTTTGCGGTTAGAATTCTTTACCGCAAAGGTGGCACTAGACCGCCAGGGGCAGGCATTAAAGAGGCCAACGTATGGTGATTGGAGCGGACCACGACAGAATCGCTGCGCTCGTTTTCGGCTCGGTGATGGTTTGCTGGATCCTCTTCGCATTGACATTCAGTCTGCGGAAACGGGCGGTGAGGAGTGAGGAGAAACAGCGTGACCGCACGGCCCTGATTGGAATCGGGATGCAGTTCGTGGGTTACTTTCTCGTGTGGTTCGGACCGCTGGAGCGCAAGTTCTTCTCGTCGATTGTTCCGATGCCGCGGTTCGCCGAAATCATTCTGGCGGGGTTGACCGTTGGTATTGCGGCCGGTTCTGTCTGGATGGTGAATTCAGCGGTTCGCGCGCTTGGGAAGCAGTGGGCGGTTTCAGCACGGCTGGTGGAAGGCCATCAGTTGATCACCGCTGGACCTTATCGTTTGGTGCGCAATCCTATTTACACAGGGATGTTTGGCATGATGCTGGCGACGGGCCTCGCGGTCACGCGATGGCAAGTGTTGCTGGCGGCAACAGTGATATTTCTAGCGGGGACTTACATCCGGGTGCGCGTCGAAGAGCGCTTGCTGCGGGGACAGTTTGGCAGTGATTTTGACGACTACACGCGGCGGGTACCAGCGGTGATTCCGGGAATCTGGTAGCCGAAGTTACGGGTAACGCTCGCGCAAGAAATCGCCGATCGCGGAATAGGCGGATCCCAACGTCTTCTCGTCCGGCAGAAACACAATCCGAAAATGTTGTGTGCCGGGACGCTGGCCGAAGCCGGAGCCGTGTACAACCATCACGTGTTTCTGGCGAATCAGTTCCGCGACAAAAACATCGTCGCCCTCTGGGATGTCGAGGGACGGGTAGGCGTAGAAAGCGCCGCGCGGGGCAACGCAACTGACACGCGGAGTTTCGCTGCACCACTTCACCGTGAGGTCGCGCCGGGAGCGCAGTTTGCGTTTCACTTCCGGCAGGTGGTCCTGCGGGCCTTCGAGCGCCGGCTTGATCGCGTATTGCTCGGGATGATTCGCGCACAGGCGGGCGCGCAGCAGCTTGTTCACACCCTCGAGATATGGTTTGATCACCGCGGCGTCGCCGCTAGCAATACCCCATCCGATACGCCATCCGGGCGCGAGATAGTTTTTTGATAATCCACCAAAGGTAATGATTGGAACGTCTGGGGCTACCGCCGCCATTGCAACGTGTGGATCGTCTTCAATGATCAGCTTGTCGTAGATTTCGTCGGCGAAGATGACGAGATTGTGTTGACGGGCCAGTTCGGCAATCTGCTCCAGCATTTTTCTGGTGCAGACCGAGCCGGTCGGATTATTGGGATTGATGAGCACAATCCCGCGGGTGCGTGGAGTGATTCGGTTTTTCAGGTCTTCGATATCCGGTTGCCACCCGTCTTCTTCGTTCAGGTAATACGCGTTCAGCCCGACTCCGAGCTTCGCCAGCACGGCAGAATAGAGTGGATAGTCGGGGCAGGGTGTAAGCAGGTTGTCGCCGGGATTGAGCAGAGCGGCGAGGCAAATGTCCACGGTCTCGCTGACCCCGGACGTGATAAAGATGTCCTGGACCGTCCTGATGCCTTTTCGAATGGCCTCACCGCGAATGGCGTCGAGCGCTTCCTTCACGCCGGAAGAAGGAGCGTAGCCGTTCTTCCCGTCGCGCATGGCTCTGTGGACGGCTTCAATCATGTGCGCGGGAGTCTGGAAGTCGAACGTGATGGGGTCGCCGATGTTCAGCGGAAGAATCTTGTGGCCTTGCTTCGTGACTTCGTCGGCAACGCACGCGAGGTCGCGTATAGCGTAGCGGACATGCTCCAGGCGGGTGGCGCTGGCGATCTCGCGATTTTGGGTTGTGGGCATAGCCTATTCCAGGACATTTAACCGCAGAGAGCGCGGAGGTCGCAGAGATCTTGCGAAATCAATTCTCCGCGATCTCTGCATACTCCGCGGTTAAACGGTTCTTACTCTCCGCGGTCGATCTGGGCCTTCTGCAGCGTGTCAGAGTAGTCGACGTATACCGCTTTCCACTCGGTGTAGAAGTCGATGGCGCCGATGCCGCCTTCGCGATGTCCGTTGCCGGTGGCTTTTACGCCACCGAAAGGCAGGTGAACTTCCGCTCCGATCGTCGGCGCGTTGATATAGGTGATGCCGGCGTCGAGGTCGCGGATCGCCGCGAATGCGCGGTTCACGTCCTTGGTGTAAAGCGAGGACGACAGGCCGTACTCGATGTTGTTGGCGATTTCGATCGCATCTTCGAGGTCGTCACAGGGAATGATCGCGACGACCGGGCCGAACACTTCCTCCTGCGCGATGCGCATTTTTGGATCGACGTCGATGAAGGCAGTCGGCTCCAGGAACCATCCGTGCTGGTAGTCGCCCTGGTCGAGGCGATTGCCGCCGCAGACCAGCTTCGCGCCCTCGGTTTTTGCAATCTCGATGTACTTGAGGTCGGTATTGAGCTGGCCTTCATTGACAGCGGGGCCCATCTCGACGGTTTCGTCGAGTCCGTTTCCGATCTTGAGTTTTTTCGCGCGGGCTACGAACCGGTCGATGAACTGGCGGTAGATGCCTTTTTGCAAAATGATGCGGCTGGTCGCGGTGCAGCGTTGTCCGGTGGTGCCGAACGCGCCCCAGAGTCCGCCCTCGACAGCGAGATCAAGGTTAGCGTCGTCGAGCACGATCATCGGATTCTTGCCGCCCAGTTCAAGCGAGCAGGACTTGAAACTCTTAGCGGCAGTGGTGCCGATGATCTTGCCGACCGCTGACGATCCGGTAAACGACACGGCGCGAATCGCCGGATGCTCGGTGAGCGGGGCGCCCGCTTCGGGGCCGAAACCGGTGACGATGTTGATTACGCCCTTCGGAACGCCGGCGTCGGTGAGCGCCTGAACGAGGTTGAAGGTCGAGAGCGGAGTGTCCTGCGCGGGCTTGATCACGCAGGCGTTACCAGAAACGATGGCAGGGAGCAGCTTCCAGGATGGAATTGCCATCGGAAAATTCCACGGCGTGATCATGCCGCAGACTCCAATGGGGTTGCGCACGGCCATGGCAAACTTGTTCGGCAGTTCTGACGGAACCGTCGGGCCAAACAGGCGGCGGCCTTCGCCGGCATTGTAGTAGGCGGCGTCAATGGCTTCCTGGACGTCGCCGCGCGTCTCCTTCAGTACCTTGCCCATTTCGCGGGTCATATCGCGGGCGTGATCTTCTTTACGTTCGATCAGGATCTCGGCAGCGCGGAACACCATCTCAGCGCGGCGGGGGGCGGGAACGAGGCGCCATTTCGCGAAGGCTTGCTTGGCGGCGTCGACGGCGGCGTCGACATCGGCTTTATTCGAGCGCTGGAAGATGCCAACTACTTCGCGGTTGTCAGCGGGATTGCGATCTTCAAAAGTCTGGCCGCTCTGAGATTCGACCCATTCGCCGTCGATAAAATTCTTGAAAACCCGGGTGCGGGTGGTGTTGCCGCCTAGAATCGACGGTCCGGTGATGGTATCGGTCGCCATAATGCCTCCGTGGAAAAGTGCAGAATGTCTATGCTAACAACCGGGGGCGGCAGGGGCAAGGCGCGACGGATCACGTGTGGGTCGATTCTTTCTCAGTTGATAAGCGCGAGGGACTGTGCCGTCGCGTATCATGCATCGAATCCGGCTGAAACACATCATGTATGAATAGAAGAGTGTGAGATAACCCTTGCCGAAACTCAAGACACTTACCGAGCGCCATATTCATCTCATCGCCAAGGCGCTGGCCGATCCGCGCCGCCATCAGATCCTCCAGCAACTGGGCCCGAACCCGGGAGGCGTGCAGTGTTCGGATGTCCGTGGCTGTCAGAAGGTTACGGCGGCCACGCTGTCTCATCACATCAAGGAACTGGAGAGCGCTGGATTGATCGAGGTCGTGCGCGAGGGGAAGTTTGCCCGCTTGATCCTGCAACGCGACGTGCTAAACGCCTACCTGAAGCACCTACAATCCATCTAGTTCCGCGAATGTGAATCTTTCTTACCTGTTCTTCATCAATTAGATAGTTGTCTAAGCGTCAAAATATGGAGGCGGTAGTCATGGGCAGGCTGAGCAATCGCGTGGCGGTGGTTACGGGGGCATCGAAAGGGATCGGTGCCGGCATTGCAAAAGGATTGGCTGCTGAGGGAGCTTCGGTGGTGGTGAACTATGCGTCTAGCAAGGCAGGCGCGGATCGCGTCGTCGCCGAGATCGTGAAAGCGGGCGGCACGGCGGTCGCCGTGCAGGGTGACGTCAGCAAAGCCGCAGATGTGACCCGGATTTTCGCCGAGACCAAAAAGGCTTTCGGACGGTTGGATGTGCTCGTCAACAACGCGGCCATCTATCAGTTCGCGCCGCTCGAAGGGATCACCGAAGAACACTACGACCGACAGTTCGATATCAACGTGAAAGGGTTGATCCTGGCGACGCAGGAAGCCGCAAAGTATTTTGGGTCCGAGGGCGGCAGCATCGTCAACATCAGTTCGACGGCGAGCACCGCGACGCCCCCCGGCACGACCGTGTACTCGGCGACGAAGGGCGCGGTCGATGCGATCACGAAGGTGCTTGCGAAGGAACTCGGTCCCAAGAAGATTCGGGTCAATTCCATCAATCCAGGGCCAGTGGAAACCGAGGGACTGCATGCTTCCGGGTTCCTTGGCAGCGACATGCTCAAGGATTTCGAAGCGCGCACTCCGCTCGGCCGCATCGGGCAGCCCACCGACATCACGCCGATTGCGGTGTTTTTAGCCTCGCCTGAGTCAGGATGGCTGACGGGCGAAATCGTGCAGGCTTCCGGCGGTCTGCGGTAAGTTATGGGGCGGGGCCGCCAAGACGAAGAGCGGCCCTGCCTTTTCTGCCCCCTCACCGGCGAACCAGGCACGCAATAGCCATTCCGAGGCTATAGACAGTCTGGAATTGCCTGATTCCATGCCAAAGAGGCAGCTTCTTCCTAACTTCCTCGAAGTCACTTTCGTAACCTCTCCCTGCCACGACGCAAGATCATTCCGTGTACCTGCGGGGATATGATTGTCACAGGTTGAAAATTAGCCACATTCTCAAAAGGGTGAACGAGGTTCGCGGGACTCGTGTCGAATAAAGCGAAGCCGGGGATTTACGTCGCCTGGAGAACGGTGACGTATCGCAGCGTCATTCTCATGGCGCTGGGAGTCGTGCTGATCTTTGCCGCCATCATGCACGTCGCGTTCCCGCAGTTCACCGACTCGACCGTGAAGGCCGCCGGCGGTTTTGCCACCAAGCTGCTCGAAAAGGTTGCTGGCCTTGCTCCTCCGATCCAAAGAAGTTCCGCGGCAGTGTCTCAGCAGGCGCACTTTACCGCGCTCGATGGAACGATCCGCGTGCGCAAGGCGAATGGGAACAGCTGGATCAAGGCCGACTACAACGTACCTCTCGAAAAGGGAGACGTCGTCCAGACCGGCGCCGAAGGCATGGCGAAAGTTGTGTTCAACGACGGCACGAATTACACGGTCAAACAGGATTCGCTGATCGTGATTGAAGAAAACTCGGCCAATGATCAGCAGCAGACCAACGTTTCGGTTGCAGTGACGACCGGCACGGTCGACCTGACGACAGCGACCTACGTCCAGGGATCGAAGTCTCAGGTGATTGTGGCGGGCGCGAAAGCTTCGCTGGCTCCGGATTCTTCGGCCATGGTGCGCAACGATCCGAAATCCGATGAGCATGAAATTCTGGTGAAGAAAGGTAGTGGCAGCATCGAGCGTAATGGTGAGGTCGTGAAGCTCTCGAACTGGGAGAAGGTTAACTTCCAGAACACGGCCAAGACCATGGAAAAAGGTAAAGAAGTCGGGCCCCCGACTCCCCTGGCGCCCGGCAATATGATGCCGATTTTTGTAACCGAAGGCGAGAAGTCGAAGGATGTTGAGTTCAGTTGGTCCGCGATGGCCGGTGCGGCCGGATATCGTCTGCGCATCTCACATAATCCTTACTTCTCGTCGTTGCTGCTCGATCGCAAAGTCGAGAGTCCGAGTGTGGTCGTGACGGGACTGGGGCAAGGCGCGTATTACTGGGCGATTCAGTCTTATGACGCGGCCGGCAAGGAGTCGGTGGAGAGTGAGAAGAACCGCTTCACGATCATCCCAAGGGCGGCGGAGAAAGTGGAATTGTCGCTCGATATCGATCCTTTCATCCAGCACGGACATGTGATTGAAGTAACGGGCAAGACAGAGGCAGGCGCACGCGTAATGGTGAATGGCAGGGAAGTTCCAATTGTTGCCGATGATGGCTCCTTTCACTATTTCACGCCTCCATTACCGAACGGCGAGAATATGATTACCGTGACGGCGCAGAATTCCAAAGGCGGTGTGAATACCCGTCAGGAAAAAGTCGTCATCCAGTAGTTGGTTTCAAGTTGCGGGGGACGTTTTGCGGGAGGGCAGGGCTTCGGTCGTGCCGCCAAGACCTCCAACTATGGGGCCTTAGCCCCTGAGATTTTCGATGTTCAGCACAAACGCGTTGCAGCCGTGGCAAGCGGATAATCTGAACATCCAATAAAATAGGGTCACAGCCCAAATAGAGAGAGAAGTACTCCCATGTCAAACAACGGGTTTCATAACGGAGCCTCGCGCTTTCACAATCTGCGTTCGCTGTTCAGCATGTTTTCCAGCGATCTCGCGATCGATCTCGGCACGGCGAACACGCTGGTGTACGCGCGCGGCAAAGGGATTGTGGTCAACGAGCCCTCCATCGTCGCGCTGAACAAGAACACCAACGAAGTGGAAGCCGTCGGCAAAGAAGCCAAAGAGATGCTCGGCCGCACGCCCGGCAATATCGTCGCGATCAAGCCGATGAAGGACGGCGTGATCGCCGACTTCAAAGTCACCGAAAAGATGTTGAACTACTTCATCCAGAAGGCGCACAACCGCAAGATGCTGGTGCATCCGCGAATCGTGATCGGCGTGCCCTCGGAAATTACACAGGTGGAAAAGCGCGCGGTCATGGACTCCGCCTACCGCGCAAAAGCCAGCGAGGTCTATCTGGTGGAGCAGGCCATGGTGGCTGCGATCGGCGCGGGCCTCCCGATTACGGAACCGAGCGGCAACATGGTCGTCGATATCGGCGGCGGGACAACCGACATTGCAGTCATTTCTCTGAGCGGAATTGTGTATTCGCGGTCTGTACGGATGGCGGGTAATCAGATGGACGAAGCCATCATGAATTATCTGAAGCGGAAATATAACCTGCTGGTCGGAGAACGTACCGCCGAGCAGATTAAGATGGAGATTGGTTCGGCGTATCCGTTGGACAAGCCACTGACCATGGAAATCAAGGGCCGTAACCTGATTGAAGGCGTGCCCAAGACGATCACCGTCGATGACAGCGAGATTCGTGAAGCGCTCAGCGAGTGCGTATCGACGATCATGAATGCAGTGCGAGTAGCTCTGGAACGCACCCCGCCGGAACTTTCCGCCGACATCAGCGACCGCGGTATTGTCCTGACGGGTGGCGGCGCACTTATCAAGAACCTCGACAAACGCATCCGCGAAGAAACCGGATTGCCGGTTTCCATCGCCGACGATCCGTTGTGCAGTGTGGTGCTCGGCACTGGCAAGATGTTGTCGGACTTCAAGCTGCTGCGCAAGATTTCGATCGAGTAGAAGCTTCGGGCTCCGAGCTGCGAGCTTCGAGCAGCCAACAACAGATCCTTCGCTCATCCTCGGCTTCGCCTCCGAACGCCTCAGGATGACAGTTTTTATGGGAGACGCCGATTGCGTGGTTAAGGCTTTTCCTGAGACCTGACACCTAACGCCTTAGACCTGAAGTTTATGGAAACCGTCCTCGGCCGCTACCGGAATCTGATTGTGCTGGTGGGGGTGTTGTTCGTCCAGGTGCTTGGCCTCGCGGTGCAGGTGAAGCGGACGAGCGACAGCGACTCCAGCCGGCTGATTCGAGTCTGGGCGGTCGGTGCAATTTCTCCCTTGGAAAAAGCTCTGGTCTGGACGCAGAATTCCAGCGGTAATCTCTGGCACAACTATCTCTACTTGCGGGGCGTGCGCGCGGAGAATCGCGATCTCAAGCAGCAAGTGGAACAGATGCGCATCGAGCAAGTGCGTCTGAGCCAGGATGCCGATCAGGCGAGGCGACTCCAGGCCCTGCTTGCATTCAAGGAGCAGTTCATTTCGAAGACGATGGCGGCGCAGGTGATTGGGTCTACCGGCAGCGAACAGTCGCGAGGCGTTTATCTCGACAAGGGTGAGAAGGACGGTATCAAGCCCGACATGGCGGTGATCACAGCGGACGGTGTCGTAGGAAAAGTGCTCCGCGTGTACCGATCTTCTTCGTTAGTACTGCTCATCAGTGATCAGACCAGCGGCGTCGGTGCGATTTTGGAAAAATCCCGCTTGCAAGGGATTCTTCGCGGAATGCCTTCGGGAGAAGTCGGTGTTGAACGGGTAATGAGCGACGAAGATGTGCCAGCGGGAGAGATGGTGCTCACCAGCGGCGGTGACCGCATCTTCCCAAAGGGGCTTGTCATTGGCAAAGTCACCCAGGTGACGAAGGGCGGCGATTTCTTTCTGAATATTCGCGTGAGTCCGTCGGCCAACCTGAGCAAGCTGGAAGAAGTTCTGATTGTGACCAAGATCGACGAGCGCCAAGCGCAGCCCGAACCGACTGGCCCATCGCGCGCCGCGGATATCCTGGCCGAACGCTTGCCAACCGTGCCTCCAAAGGCGCCCGATGCAGCGGCGGCGAAGCCAAGCGGAACCGCTCCCCAGGCGGGATCCGCCGCGGACGGTAAGCCCGCGCCGCCCAAGCCAAAAGCTACGGCAGCGGCGGGCGGAGCGGTGGCACCTGCGTCCCGCAAGGTGATTTCGCCCACTCCTTCTGGCGGCACAGTTGCGCCGGGCGCGGGTAGCGATGCAGCTACGGCGCCTCCGAAGGTCACGAAACCCCCAGCGGACTCTACGCCGCAAACTCCACCCCAGGACCCACCTCAATAACGTGGCCCTTACCTACACATCCGGCGAACAGGTTGAGGTCTACCGGTTTGGTATCCCCGCGACGATCTTCATTCCATTGACTGCGGTGTTTCTGCAAGCATGGCTGCCGCTGCGCCTGCCTTTCTTTTCAATTTTCGATCTTCCACTGCTGGTTACGATCAGCTTCGCGATCGCCCGCCGGAGCCAGATGGCGGGAATTTTTACGGGGGCGCTGATCGGAATTTTTCAGGACGCACTCACCCATCAGCCCATCGGCCTGTATGGAATTTCGAAAACTGTCGTTGGATTCGGTGCATCGTCACTTGGGATTAAGCTCGATGTCGAGAACGCCGGAGCTCGACTCCTGCTCACGCTGGTTTTTTACGTCGTACACGAAGTTGTGTACTTCACGATGCACGGACTCGTCGGCCAGCATGTGCAGTGGAGTTGGGCGCACGAACTGGGATCGGCAGTCGCGAACGCGGTGCTGGGAGTTTTTCTCTACGCGCTGTTGGACCGGCTCAAGCAGAGGACGTGATTGAGGGGCGAGCAATTAGCACTTAGCATGTGCCTTTTGGCCGACAGCTCAACTGCCAAGTGCCAAGTGCCAAGTGCCAACTGCCGCTCCTGCCGCGATGATTGTTCCGGCTAGGTTCACCGCTTCGTTGTTCATCCATCCGCGGCGTTGGAGCGACGCTCCGAGAAGGCTGTCAGCCAACATTCCTGCAAACCCCGCAGTCACGGGAATCCACAATTGCGCTGGCCGAACCAATCCGCAAAGCGCTGCCGATCCTGCGATCAAGAACCCGGCGATCGTTCCAGCGATGGTCCCCATGACAGTGATTCCGCCATCGGTACCGGCGGAGACAGGTTTCCAACTGGTGATCATGACCGCCGTGCGGCTATACGATTGGCCGACCTCGCTCGCGACTGTGTCGGTGGCCGCTTCAGCGAGAGTCGCGACGGTTGCCACGAGCCACATTCGATTCCCCGTCATGCCGAAAGCGGTTGCATTCATTGCGGGCACCGCGAGGTTTGCCAGGACCTGCCAGGCATTGCGTCCATCGCCTCGTTCGGCGACACCGAGTTCCTGTTTACGGCGATAGCCAAAGCGAGTCGAGATCCAGGTGAGGAGAAACAATGTCACTAGCGTGGCGAATGCCGAGGGTCCGGCGCCGGCAAAGAGCAGGAAACACGCCGCGCCGCCGGCGAACATGCCGGAGCGGTCGACTCCACGGACCACGCGGGCCAGTACGGCGAAGCACAGTGTCACCACGGCGGCTATGGCCAGTCGTTCGGGAGATGACGCCCAGCCATACGCCAGGACCATCTTCAGCATCCAAATCCTCGATGGGACGGAAGTTGCGGTAGAACAGCCTCCGCCATACTATATTTCGGGCCTCGGTTTCCACCACCGCTGCCGGTAGGGCTTGTCCTCTGGATTCGCCCCGTAATCTGGCGGTGGAGTGTCCACGACAGTAGGCTACACTTCTGTACGCTTGGCGGAGTTTTGTTTTTGTGGGACTGACAGTCAAAGGCGCCGGATGAGAGTGTCCGGCCCACGTTCATAAAGATTTTTCGGGGAGCTACAAATGGCGGCTTCGGTCTGGTCTGGTTATCTGACATTTGGACTCATCTCCATGCCGGTGCGTTTGTTTTCGGGCGCGCGCAGCAATGGCATCTCGTTCAACCAGCTTCATCGCACGGACCACCAACGGGTGAAACAGCAACTCATTTGTCCGGCTGACGGCCAGGTGCTGGAGCGCACTGACATCGTCAAGGGTTACGAGTTCCGCAAAGGCGAATACGTGATCATCGAGCCCGAGGAGATCAAGAAAATCGAGCCGCGGACCGCGAAGACCATGGAGATCCTGGAATTCGTGAAGTCGAACGACGTCGACCCCGTCTACTTCGAGTCGTCGTACTACATGATGCCGGAGGAAGCAGGCCGGCGTCCGTATGCGCTGCTGACCAAGGCACTCGAGGAAAGCGAATATGTCGCGATCGCAAAACTGACCATGCACAACCGCGAGTACACGGTGTTTTTGCGGCCGCATAAGGGCGGGATGATGCTGCACACCATGTACTACAAAGAAGAAGTGAAAGAGATCGAGTCCTTCGGCGCGCCCGACGTCGAGATCAAGGATGCGGAATTGAAAGTCGCGCACCAGCTCATCGAAGCGCTTGCCGACGACTGGGATCCGGACAAGTACCACGACACGTTCCAGGACAATCTGAAGAAGATGATTGAGACCAAGCTCGAGGGTGGAGAGGTGCAGGAAGTCGAGCAGCCGAAGAAGTTGGCCCCGGTGATCGACCTGATGGCGGCGCTGAAGGAAAGCCTGGCGCAGACCAAGAAGCCATCAGCATCGGAAAAGGTCGAGGCGCCGGCAAAGTCGCGGAAGAGCCGGTAGTTCGTGCGTGGGTCTGCGTGGTAAGCGAAACAGAGTCTCGACCATCGGCAGACGCCGCATCCAACCGAGAGTGCGAGCGAGGATCCGGGACGGAGAACGGCGAATCGCGAGGACGGCCCCGGATCAACCGACGGCCAGCGACCAACGACCTGTTTCCGCTACAATATCCCTTCCGTCGATGGGCGACCCTTTTTCATCGGAGTGCGAATGAAGCGGTTTCTGTGGCTGTGTGTGATCGTGGTTTTGTTCCTGATTTGTACCGGATGTGGCGACACTTTCCGTCCGGTGATTATCCCGAATCCGCCCAAGTTTCCTGATCCTCGCGCCAGCCATTCCGTGGTGGTGATCAGCGACAACAACACCCAACCCGCTCCCAATCCCACGCAAAGTGACCGTGGAAGCGTGATGTCCATTGACGTTTCGGGAGACACCGTCGTCGGAATCGCGGATGTAGGCCTGCACCCGGTGCATGCGGTGCAACAGACGGCGAATCAGGTTCTGGTGGTCAACCAGTCGGTGCCGGACGCGATTGGCGACTCATTGACCAGGGTCCTGTTCTCGAACAATTCGATCTCGAATACCACCACGATCACGCTGCCGCCGAACTCGGCGCCGAATTTCGTGGCGAGCACGGAGTCTACCGTGGTCTATGTTTCGCTGCCGGGATTCACGCCGCCTTCATTGGCGGTGGTGAATACGTCAAGCAGCACAGTCGCCACGCTCCCAGTTGGAGACAATCCCGCGGCGGTCGCCGAGACCCCCGACGGGAAGAAAGTATACGTCGCCAATCAGGGCAGCAATTCGATTAGCGCCTTCAACACGATTGACCGCTCGTTGAGGCCGATCGACACGACGCTTTTCCCGAATCCGTTTAGCCAGCCGCACTGGGTGGTTGTGCGCTCTGATAATCAGAGAGTGTATGTGTTGAACACGGACGGATCGCTGGTCACGATCGATCCTACATCGAACGGGGGAATAACCGACAAGGTGATCGCGAACACCCCGAACGTGGGCGTGGACAGTCCATACATGCTCTATGACGGGCACTTGAACCGGTTGTATGTTCCGTCCGGAAACCAGTTGATAGTTCTGGATGCCACGCCAAGCACTCCGCAAATTTTGAAGACGGTTCCACTTCCTGACTTCACCCTTCTCGGGTTGGATCCAGTTCCGGCTACGGCAGTTGCCGTCGCGGCGTTGCCGGACGGAACTCGAGCCTATGTTGCGTCGGTGCCATCCTCGAAGACTAAACTCCTGCCGAGCCAGGCGAGTATTTCCTCGGTTGCGGGGAACGGCACGACCGCGACCTACACCTATACGCTCGTGTCAGGGCATGACCTTACCCCGGGTGTGGTGGTGACGATCTCAGGCACTGGCGCGGGTTTTGACGGGACCTTCCAGGTAGCGGGTGTTTCCACCACGGGATGCGATCCGGGTAGCGTGTGTTTCCAGGTTGCCAATTCCGTGAAGGCAGCGAAAACAGCGGTTGCTGGAACCGCTGTCGGTAACAACATGTTTCCGCAAGTCACGGTTGTGAATACGTCGGGCAACACCGTGAAGACCACGGCTGCAATTCCGGGCTTTTCCACGGCTGCGCCCTTTTCGCCGCCCATCTGCTCGATCACGCGCTTTCCCTTCACCATGGCCGCCGGCGGAGACAGTTCGCGAGTTTACCTGGCGAGTTGCGATGGCGGAAACGTCAATGAGATTGACACGTCCACGGATCTGTATCTTCTGAACCTTCCGGCGCCAGCGAGTTCGCGCAAGCCGAACGTTGGCAACCAGCCGCCGCCGCAGAATCCCGTGTTTATGATCGCGGGACCATAGAAGCCACCAGGGTCCCGCCGCTGCCTGTTCGGCGGCGAAACCCCGCATGACGCTGTCGCTGGGTTGAATCTACTTCGTGCCCCCGAAATTACAGTTACCCGGGTCAGGCTCATCAATGCGGCCCGCCTGCCCTGCGGGAACGAGTCGGATCGCGATGGCGTCGGCCTCAACCGCGCCTTCGTTTCGCACGATGTGAATGTGGCTGCCGCCGTGATCAACAAACGTCATTCCCGCTGTGTAGACGTGCGGCGTGCAGGTTGGATCGTCCGCCTGATACTGCGTGATCGCTCCTGCCGTAACAAAGATCAGCGTGTGGCCCGGATGGGTGTGCCAGCCTGTGGTTCCCCCCGCCGCCCAGACATTGCTAAAGACACCCCCGTCAGAAAGCCCTTTCGTCCGCTGTCTGGACTTCCAGACAGTATGCTTCGGAGGGGGAGTCCCGACCGGCACCTTGACCACGTTTAAGACATCGAATTCATCGAATTGACCCTGAACGACCGCCGTGCTTGTGAATCCCTGGCTCCCTGTCGCTTGGGCGTTTCGAGGATTAACCGCAACAACCACAACCAAGGCGCCGAATAAGCCTAACCACGGTAACTTCTTTTGCATATGGAACTCCTTTTTTCTCATTAGCGTCGGGAGAAGGAGACGCGCGGTCACGATGGGGCAATTTGGTGGGTACAGTCAAACGGCATTGTGCCGAATTGCCCGCATTGCGGTGGAATGCCGTGCTTTGCGGTGCCAGTCGCGCTACAATCGTGCTCCCCGGGTTCGCGGCAACCGCGGACCAATCAGGAGAACGCGATGGGCGAACCATCCCTGGGCACCCCGCGATCCGAACCACCCACCGATGACCGGCTGGATTCCTGGAAAGAAATCGCGGCCTATCTGAACCGCGATGTGACCACGGTCCAGCGCTGGGAGAAGCGGGAGGGGATGCCCGTTCACCGGCATCTGCATGACCGGATGGGCTCCGTTTACGCCTTCAGTGCGGAGCTGGATGTCTGGCAGAATAGCCGCAAGCTGCGTTTGGAGGCGGAAGAGAGACGGCAGGAGGACCAGCAAAAAGCGGAAACGCCAGTCCCTTCAGAAGGTAAAGGCGAGACAACGCCCACTCGGCAACGCTGGGTTGTTCTAGCTGCATTAGCCGCACTAGTTTTGTTCGCCGCCATCTACTTTGTAGCTCGCAGCCGCACCAAGGGTGCACATTCACCTACGATCAGCTCAGTTGCGGTACTCCCTCTTAAGAACCTGTCGGGCGATCCAACCCAGGAATACCTTGCCGACGGGATGACCGAGGAACTCATCGGACGGCTTTCCAGCATCCACAATCTGCGCATTATTTCGCGTACCTCGGTGATGCAGCTCAAGGAGACGCACCTCTCCATACCGGAAATTGCCAAAATGCTCCGCGTGGACGCCATTGTCGAAGGGTCGGTGAAGCGGGAAGGGAATCGGATTCGTGTCACCGCCCAGTTGATTCGCGCGTCGACCGACGATCATTTTTGGTCTGAATCTTACGACGGCGATTTGCGAGACGTCCTCGCTCTCGAGGGCGAAGTGGCGCAAGCGATCGCTCGAAAAGTGGAGGTTACGGTCACCGGGCAGGAAAACAAGCGCCTTACCGCGGTTCGTTCGGTTGCGCCTGAGGTATATCAGAGCTACCTCAAAGGAGTGTTCACTTTGGAGAACAGCGTCACTAAAGCTGACCTGGAGAAGAGTGTTGGCTATTTTGACGAGGCAATCAACAGAGACCCCACATTTGCTCCTGCTTACGTCGGTTTGGCTCAGACGTACGACAATCTTGGCACTGTTTTCGTGGGCGTTTCCCCTGCTGAAGTACGTCCAAAGCTGATCCGCGCAGCCAGGAAGGCGCTGGAACTAGATCCCCAACTTGCGGATGCGCACGTTCTGTTGGCGGATGTATACCAGAAACAATGGCAGTGGGACGAGGCCGAGGCCGAATACAAGCGTGCGCTCGAACTGAGTCCGAGCGACGCTTCTGCGCAAGCCAACTTTGCCGACTGGATGATGTGCCAGGGACGTACCGAGGAGGCGCTGGTCTGGGCTCAGGGGGCCCGAGAGCATGACCCGCTTGCCGTTTCCGGCCTTACGATCGGATGGATTCTGTTTCAGGCTCATCGCTACAACGAGGCAATACAAGAGATACGCAGCGTGTTGGCGGCAAAACGGGACGATCCCGACGCTCTCTATACACTCGCATTCCCACTAATCGCCAACGGTCAAGCCGAAGAAGCAATTCCCGAACTGGAGAAAGTAGTTTCTGCTTCTGACCGTAGCCCAGGCTCTATCGAGTTACTGGCGACCGCATATGGGCGTGCTGGGCACCGCACGGAAGCGCTTCGTCTGATCGATGAACTGAAGCGACGCCGACAGAATGCTTTTGTTCCCGCTGGCGCATTTATTAACCCTTACATGGCACTCGGTGACCATGAGCAGGCCTTCATCTGGTTTGAGCGCGCGTATCAGGAGAAGTCCAATATCCTGCAATTTCTCAAGGTGCATCCCTTCTTCGATCCGGTCCGCAATGACCCGCGCTTCATAGACCTGGTCCATCGCGTTGGGCTTGACCGGGATTACTAGGTGCGCGGCACCTCGTGGGTACAACTGCCGCGCAACGTCTTGTTTCGTCGACATCCGGAGTGTCAAATGTTTTGACAAAGATGTGACACGGGCCCATATCAAACCTTCCGGGCCCGAATCAAACCCTTCAGAAGCGCTGAAGACAGAATCTTCCGAAAGGAAGTCAGCCCTCCCTTTCACAGCGCTTCGAGGGGTGATTATGTTCAGTTTGGACGTGGAAAAAATTGGGGATGTCGCGGTAGTTCATTGTGAAGGCCGGATTGTGCGCAGCGAGGCAGCGTTCCGGTTACGCGATGCGGTTACACAGCAACGAGAAGTTCGTGCCGTTGTCCTCGACCTATCCGCCGTGAACGCGCTGGAAGGCGGTGGCCTAGGCATGCTGCTTTTTCTGAAGACGTGGACTCGCGAGCATGACATTGAATTTAAGGTCTTTGGTCCTGCCGGGCGCGTCCGGCAAAACCTGGAACGCGCTGTCTGCGCGCTCGCAGTCGAGATCGCGGACATGGGAGAAATTCAGGCGCTCCTGGCCTACATGCCGAAAGATGTGCCGAATAGCCACCAGACGACGGCGTGATGCAGGATTTGTAATCAGCCGGTGAAGGATTGGAAGAAACAACTCGAAGAGGAACTCGGACCACTAACGACTAACCACTGACCACCGACCACTGACCACTGCTTGTCATCCCGCGACGGCGTGCTGTGCGACTCCGCTGTGGTGATAGCGCAGGGCGACGTTCATGAAGACGGTTCCACTGGCGGTCTTGAAGCACATCACTAGAGCTTCGGTATCTTCGCTGCTTTTGGTGCCGTGTTCGGACGTGTGGAGATGCGGAGGATGTACCCGGAAATGGAATCCCTGGTCGTTGAGTGTCGTAACCGCGTTTCCGATCACCTGGTTGGCAAGTTCGCAGACCGTTTCTCGAACCAGGTCTTCGGTTTGGGGCAGTTCTTCTCCGGCCATGCAGCTGGCGACCTTTACCGCTACTTCGGGCTCGAGGTCAAAAATGATTCGCCCTTCGATGTCTCCGGTCAGGCAGATTTCGGCGGCGACGCCGTGGCGTCGGTAAGCCTCTTCTTCCATGCTCAGATTTTCGACGGACAGGGGACTTTGCAGCCCCTGGGCAAGGACCGCATCCGCCGAGTTGATGAACGGCTGGATCAACTCCATGCGCATTCGACTAGGCTCCTGCTCCGGCAGTGCGAGCGGCGGCTCCGTCATCTTTCATGACGTATTTGATGACTTCGTAACGTACTTCGGGCTTGACCGGCTTTTGGACAAAATGCCGGGCGCCGCGTTGCAGGGCGGCGACGATGTTTTCCTGGTATCCGACCGAGGAAACCATCACGATGCGGGCATCGGGATGCTCGCGGACGATTTTTTCTGCCGCTTCAATGCCTTCCATCTGCGGCATGGTGATATCCATGAGAACGATATCGGGCGTAACCCGGTCGTATTCGCTGATCGCGGTGACGCCGTCCCCGGCTTCGCCAGCCACTTGCCCGCCAAACGATTCCACCATGCGGGCGAGGTTTTTGCGGGCGAAAACAGAGTCGTCCACGATCAGGTAGCGTACGGGTTGGCCGTCTTCGCTCCGTTTTACGGGCGCAAACTGTTCCATGACACTTCTCCCCTCCTAAGCAATACCACGGGCTACCCGACTTTCGATAGATAACCCTAGTTACTTCCGGCACTAGCCTGTCGGCGGCCCGGATTCCCTCCCGGACCGTCCGGTGTGCATTGTGCCTGTAAAGTGTTGGGCAAGTCGTCCAGGTGTACGACCCGGGTGACATAGCCACGATCAATAGCAGCCTTGGGCATGCCATAGACGACGCAGGACGCCTCGTTCTGGGCGATCGTGATTCCCCCCGCGGCGCGCACCGCGCCCATGCCATTGGCGCCATCGTCGCCCATTCCGGTCATAATCACGGCAATCGCTTTGGACCCAAATTCTTCTGCCATGCTGCGAAACAGTACGTCCGCCGAGGGACGATGTCCCTGGACAGGCGCTTCTTCCGACAGAACCGCGACGTTACCGAGCGGCAGCTTTTTCACCTTGAGGTGCCGGTTTCCCGGACAGATCAGGACGCGCCCCGCCAGCAGCAAATCGCCCGACTGCGCTTCCTTGACGCGAACCGCGCAGGATTCGTCAAGCCGCCGCGCAAACATATCCGTGAAGCCGTCCGGCATGTGCTGTACGACCAGGATGCTGCCCGGAAATTCCGCTGGAAGTTGCGAGAAAAGATATTGCAGAGCATTTGGCCCGCCCGTGGAAACGCCGATCGCGATCACGCGTGTAGGCGCCGCCCCTGCTAGTGTGCGGGTCTTGACGGCGCGAGTGCCCTCGGGGATCAGGCGGGGCCGGAAGTTGTTGCTTTCGACCGCTGCCTTGATCTTGCCAATCAGTTCCGCCGCGATTTCCGGCATGCGCGCCGAAACGTCGGCTGGCTTGGCGACAAAATCGAATGCGCCCAGGCCCAGCGCCTTCAACGTAATTGACGCACCGGCGGTGCTGTGGGAACTCACCACGATCACGGGCAGCCGCCATTTCCGCATGATTTCCTTCAGCGTGTCGATCCCGTTCATGCCCGGCATTTCCAGATCGAGGGTGATGACCTGGGGAGCCAGTTCTTCAATCTTCTTTAGTCCGAAATTACCGTCCATGGCGGTGCCGACGACTTCAATGGTGTCGTCGCGCTCAAGAATTTTCGGAATCAACTTCCGCATCAGTGCGGAGTCGTCTACTACGAGGACACGCACAGGCTTGCTCATGCCTGACCTCCCGTCGCACCGTGTGCGCGGGGCACGGACTCCGGAACAGCTCGCAACAGCCCCGCCAGTCTGCTGTCGGCTGCGCGGCCGCCAGTTTTGGTGAAACGCTCTACCAGCGCCAACAGATTGAGGATCAATACCACGCGACCGTCGCCCAGAATCGACGCGCCACTGATGAGTTCCGTTGATATCGACTGGTCGTCGAGAGCCTTGATGACCAGTTCCTCTTCACCCACGAGGTCATCGACAATCAGGCCGAACTTCCTGTCTCCGCTGTTTGTGACCAGCACGAAGATCTTGTCCTTCGCTGACAACGCACCTCGCTGCGGAGGCGCGCCCAGACGCAACAGGGGCAGCACCTGGTTGCGAAGTTGCAGGACTTCGTAGTTTTCGATTTCGTGAACTTCGCTTTCCACCGTGCGTGTGATCTCGACTACCGAGTTCAGAGCGATGGCATACAACCGCTTTTCCACACCGAAGAGCAAGGCTTTGATAATGGCCAGGGTCAACGGCAGGCGCAGGCGGAAGGTGGTACCGCGTCCTGCTTCGGTTTCGATCTGTACCGTTCCCTTCAGTCGCTCCAGGACGCTATGCACGACGTCCAGTCCGACTCCGCGGCCGGAAAGTTCGGTGATCTCGGCGGCCGTGCTGAAGCCGGGACGAAGAATAAATTCGAGCGTTTGCGTGTCCGTGAGTACGGCCGCTTCTTCGGCGGAGAGCATTCCCTGCGAAAGTGCGCGCTGCCGGACTTTATCGACCTCAACGCCGTGTCCATCGTCGGAAACTTCGATTACAACCTGGCTGCCCTGATGATAGGCCGTCAGACGCAACGTTCCCTGCGGGCGCTTGCCTGCCTTGATCCGCTCCGCAGTGGGCTCGATGCCGTGTCCGATGGCATTGCGCACCAGGTGCGTGAGCGGTTCCGCTAGCGCGTCGAGGATTCGCTTGTCGAGATCGGTATCCGAGCCTTTAACGACCAGGTCGACTTCTTTCCCGGACTGGCGTGCGACATCGCGCACGACTCGCGGGAAACGGCGAAATAGCTGCTCTACCGGCACCATCCGGATTTTCATCACCGAGCGCTGCAAGTCGTTCAGAGCCCGCGACTGAAACGCCATCACGTCGGAAAATTTGCTCCGCAACTCGTCCTTGGGAAAGCGCTCGCCGAATTCGTTCAGCGCCTGCTGCCACATGGACTTTGCCAGAATCAGTTCGCCTACCAGGTTAAGGACGGTGTCGATTTTGTCGGCGTCTACGCGCAACGTGTTGTCCGCTGCCGGCGACGGAAGGGGAACATTGAATTCCTCAGCTGGCGCGGTCCCGGTTGCTTCCAAAGCTGGCGGAGCGTCGAAACCAGGGGTTGCGGATTCTTCCGAAGGCGTGGCGGGCGCGCTTACGGTCGACGCTTTTCCCTGCCAGAGCGTGACCATGGCGTTTTGCGTAATGGTGGGAATCTTGCACTTGCTGCGAATCTGTTCGGCCGATTTGTCGGAGGCGAGGGCAATCTCGACCTGGTTGACCACGGCTTCGTTTTCCGGATACGTCGCTAGCACTTCACCGAGCGGCGACAGAGCCACCTGGATCAACTGACGAGCCGCAATCGGCATCGCGCATTGCGGATCGAGTTGCACGCGGACGTGATACACACGGCGCCCTTCCTCCAGGGCCCGGCCAATAGCCATCTGCTGATACTCGGACCAGTGAGCGACAGATACGGTGCGTTTGCGGGTCTTCTTTTCTTTCTCTGGCGCGGAGGCCGCAGCCGGACGCGCCAGGCGGGAAATCTCAGCGCGCAGGGCTTCAACATTCGGCACTTTCTTCTTGCGGCGATACGCTTCCAGCAGGGCTGCAAACACATCGGCTGCACGCAACGCAACGTCGGGCACGAGCGGTGTGGCGGCAGGATTTTCGAGGGTCAGTACATCCTCGAATTCGTGCGCCAGTTCGCTGAGTTCGTTGAAGCTGCAAGCGGCGGCGTCACCCTTGAGCGTGTGGACTGTACGCCGCAGGCCGCGCAGGATTTCCGCGTCGCCTGGCGACTTCTCAAGCTGCAAGGCCTGTTCATTGAGAGTCTGCACCAGTTCCCCGGCGCTCTCGAAGAACAGGCTGCGCAACTCCGACATCCGGTCGTCAGGGGGAGACGTCAACCGGTCACCTCGATGCGCTGGTAAGCAGTGCCGCTGTTGTGATGCACCATCTGAAATTTTTCACTCAGGCCGCGCAGGCTCTCGGCATGTCCCACAAAGAGATAGCCGTGGGGATTCAAGCAACGATAGAACTTCTCCACCAGCCGTTTCTGTTCCGCTTCGTCGAAATACATCATCACGTTGCGGCAGAAAATCATGTCATTACGCTGGGGCAGATATTCGGTTTTGAGGTTGTGAAAATCGAAGTGGATCAACTCTCGCAGCGCCTTCTTGACGACGTAGCGGTCACCCGCCTTGTCGAAGTAGCGCAGCCGGCATCCGTAATCGACAGTCGACATCTGGTGTTCGTTGTAGAAACCCTCCTGAGCGGCGCGCAGAACTGAATAGCTGATGTCGCTGGCGAGAATCTCCAGATGCCAGGGAGCGGGAATCAGCGGCTTGGGATATGAATTGTCGGGGGTGACCGGATTCCGCAGCTGGTAATAGGCGAGCGCATCGGCGATCATCATGGCCAGCGTGTATGGTTCCTGTCCCGTGGAGCAGCCCGCGCTCCACAGACGCAGGTTATAGTCGCGCCGTTCGTTCTTGCGTTTCAGGACGTCTTCGAGCGCCTCACGCTGGAAAAGTTCGAGCTGCGCCTTGTTCCGGAAAAAACTGGTTTCGTTGACCGTCAGGTTCTCCAGCAGGAGCGCCAGTTCGGCCTTCCCCTGCGGACTGATCAGCAGGCGGTAGTACGCGTAAAAGGAATCGAGGTGGCACTCCTTCAGCCTGCGCTGGAGGCGATCTTCGAGAAAATGAGTGCGGCGCTCATCGAAGTGCATGCCGCATTCCTGGTAGATCAGCGCCTGCAACAGCTTCAGTTCGGATTCGGTCAGGAGAGGCGCTGCGCTTGTATTCATGTTTGGTCGGATGCCAGTTCTATTTTTTGCCGGCGACCGCGCTGTGCGCCGCCCCTTTACCGGTATTGGGTGCCGCAACCTCGACCGGAGCAGTTTCGGAAGGCTTCGGCCGAAAATCCAGGATTTTCCCAACGTCCAGCAGGATGATGAGTCGTCCCTGATATTTGCCCAGGCCGGTCACGCAATCCAGACCGCCTTCGTGCATCATGCCGGGAGCGGGCTCGATGTCGCTCTCGGGAATCTTGAGAACTTCCGAAGCCTCGTCCACGATCATGCCGGCGAGTCGGCCTTTGTGCTCGACTACCAGAATGCGGCTGCGGCGCTGGAGAGGAGTGGCGCTTCGTCCAAAACGCTTGTGCAAGTCCAGCACGGAGACAATCTTGCCGCGCAGGTTGATGACGCCTTCCATGTAGGCCGGGGCGTCCGGTACGGCGGTGATCTCCGGCACGCGCACGATTTCGTGCAGCGAGGCGATAGGGATGCCATATGTCTCCCGTCCGACCTGAAAGCCGACGACTTGAGTTTCCCGGCTCATACGCGCCTAGTGTCCTCCGGCAGCGGCCTGGCGGGCCGCGCGATGTGCGGAACCGAGTTCCGCTGGCCGCAACGCAAAGGTGTCCATGGAGCCCAGCAGGTTCCGGGACATCTTTGACATTTGCTCGGCGGACGCCGCGAGTTCGGTCGATCCCGAAGTCGAACTCTGCACCAGTTCCCGCATGCGTTCCATGGCTTTGACGACCGCTTGCGCTCCCGAAGCCTGTTCCTCGACCGCGGAGTTGATTTCGTGCGTGATCTCGTTCAGGCGGGTCGTCGCCCGTGCGATCTGCGACGAACCATGTGACTGCTCGTTGGTGGCCGCGCCGATTTCCTGCGCGAACTTGTAGACCTCGGTGACCACGTTCGATATCTTGCGCAGCGCGCCGTTGAGTTCCTGTCCAAGATTCAAGCCTTCGTTCACGATCGACGTGCTCTTCTCCATGTTGTCGACCGCGCGCCGGGCTTCCTTCTGAATACTCTGGATCAGTTCAGAAATTTCCTTGGTCGACTGCGCGGATTTTTCCGCCAGCTTACGCACTTCGTCGGCGACAACTGCAAAGCCGAGCCCATGCTCGCCCGCGCGTGCCGCTTCGATGGCGGCGTTGAGCGCGAGCAGGTTGGTCTGTTCGGCCAGGTCGTCGATGACTTCGACGATTTTTCCGATGTTGTCGGCTCTCGACCCGAGGGCGTCGATGATCTCGCCCGAGGAGCGAATCGTAGTGTTGATCCGGTTCAGGCCGTCCGTGGCCTTTTCCATGGTCCCGATCCCGCTGTGGACCTCTTCCCGCGAACGGTTCGAAATGTCCAGCAGCACTTTGGCGGTATCCGCCACGCGCTGAATCGACGTAACCATCTGGTCGATGGATGCGGATGTTTCGCTGACGCTCGAAGCCTGCACCTGGGTACTTTTCACCATGTTCTGCACGTTGACGCTCATCTCGTGCATCGTGCTGGTGACCTCATCAATGGCAGAAGAGGTCTGCAGGCTGTTTTTGGCGGATTCATCGGACGCGCCCGCCACCTGCGAAGAGGCGCTGGCCACTTGCGAGGCCGCATCGCGCACGTTGCGAACCAGTCCGCGCAAGCCTTCAAGCATGCGAACCTTGGCGTTGCCGAGTGTGTCGTTGGGCGAGCGCGGCTGCACGTCGATCGTCAGGTTCCCGCCCGCGACGGCTTCGGATACCGATGCCATCTCCTTCAAGTACTTGACCATTGAATCAAACGACCGCGCCAGTTGGCCGATCTCGTCTTCGCCTTTGAGGTCGATCGTGTGTTCCAGGTCGCCGGTATCGCCGATCTGGCGGGCAACATGGATGAGGCGATTGAGTGGTTCCGTGATCCCTTTCGACGTGCGATAGGCGATCACAATCCCGACGCCGAGCGCTGCCAGAGCAAGAACTACCGTGACTACGATCGTGAACGTGGCGGCCCATTCGTCGGAACTGCGACGCTCATCGAGCAGCTTGAGATTCAGCTGATCCACTTGATCGAGCACTTCACTGGAACGAGAAACCCACGAGCCTGGGTCTTTCTGCAAATAGAAGATCTGCAGTTCCGCAACGGTCGCGTTGCCGCTATCGACCTGGCGGCGCTTTTCCGCCAGCGGATTCGCGAATTCGTTGCTCCAGCCCTGTTCGAGCTGTTGCACCTTGTCCAGGTTCGGGCGCTGCTGATCGTTGCTGACCAGGGTCTGTGCCCGATGCAGGGCATCGCCCAGACGGCGGATGCCTTCATTCATCTTCTCCACATCGCGCGTGTCACCGCTGAGAAGATAGTTCTGGAGATGGAGACGGTTCTGCATCATTTCGAAGCGAACCGCGGAGGTGGCCTGAGTCATGTCCATGGAATGCTGGGCGGCGGCCTTGGTATCGTGTGCATGCCACACCGCAAACAGGACCACGACGGCCAGAATCACGACCGTCAGCAGGATGCCGCCGAAACTCAGATAAAGCTTTTTTCCGATGTTCATACGCTGATCTTCCTCTTCCGGGGTAAGCGGGCAGGAATGGATTCCTTATTGCGTTGGATCAAAATGGAACTCCACAACACCGGTCGTCTCTTCCGCAGCGACCTCGTAACGCCATTTCTTTACAGCCTCTAGAGCGGCGTTGGCGAGGATCGGGTGACCGCCGACCAGTTTGCTGTTCTTGACTGCTCCGTTCTTGTCGACCGTAATCTGGACCCTCACTATTCCGGTAATATTCATGCGTCGCGCCAGTTCCGGATACGACGGTGCGACCTTCGTCTTCAACTTGCGAGCGATCTCCGGATCCTGTCCCCAGGCCGGCGGATTGCCAGCGGGTCCAACCAGGATCAGCATGAGAGCCAACGCCAGCCGACAAGTTAGTGCTCGTGAAATCACGCAATTCCTCCGTATTGTTTTTTGCAAACTCGGCTTACAGCAGGGTGAACTCAGTTTTGCACGGCGCCTCGCGGCTGCCTCCCAAAAGTTCATCGAAACGATTACTTTAGTGATGTGTGTAAGTTGCTCAGACAGTGGCGTTTAGCCTGTCGAAAGAAACGAGGGAGGCAAACTCGGAAACGAGCGTTCGGTTGGATCGATGGACCGATGCAGAATGAGACTCGGTGTTGACCTGGTTATCAAAGTTTGCCACTTTGACACCCGTCTCACCGTATTCGCTTGACTCAATTTGAGAATCCAGCGTAGCTTTTAGTAAGTAATCCAATTGTTTTCAATTGCTTAGCTGGCGGATGGTGCTGACCATTGAGTCAACCCGGAAATTCAACTCTGGATCATAACGCGTCGTCTCATTCTGATGAGACTTTCCAGCAGCTCCTCCTGGAGTTGTCTCGAGCCGCGTTTCAGAGCACCGATGCAAGCCGCGTCATCGAATCATTCTGCCGCTTGGCGCGCGATTTTTTTCACGCCAGCGGCGTGTATTTCTGGCAGTGCTCTCCGGAAGGCGGGCTGGTCGGGGGTGAAGCCGACGGCTATGAATCCGAGGGCTTTCGTGGTCTGCGCCTGCAGCCGGGAGATTCGTCCGTTGCACTCGAAGCGGTGCAATGCCGGCGGACAACCTTCGTCAACGACATTGACATGACGCGTTCTCCCCGCTTGGCTGATTATCGCGCCAATGCCGTGCTGGCCGCGCCTCTGCTTGTCTCGGGGGAAGTGGTCGGCGCAGTTGCAATTCTTCGGGACTCACCCGGCTCTCTCTTCGACGACGATTCCGCTGCCAAGGCGACTATTCTCGCGGCGCAGCTGGGGACTGCGCTCGAAGCGCTTCGCCTCAATCTCGTTTCCCAGGAAGAGCATCGCCGCGCCACAATTCTGGCGGAGTTGGCCACCGTTCTCCACGGACTGCCCGATACGGCGGCTGTCCTGGAAGCGATTGCAGACCGCCTCCGCGTGCTGCTCCGCTCTCCCGCGGTTCTGGTTTTCGTTCATGAAGAGGGCTCGTTTCGGCTGCACGCCGTGTCGGCCGATTCGCCGGGGATGGCGCACGCGATTCGATCCCGTGATCGGGAAAACAACCTGCGCTCCCCCGTTGACGTCGCCAATCGGGCCGTTGCGGCCGGAGAACGCGTTACGGTGAGCATCGGTGGAGGCGCTCACCTGGGAGGGGACTCGCCCGGCGGCGCGCTCATCGCGTCGCCATTTCGAACCTCCCGCTCCCACGGCGCCATCCTCGTCTATCCGCGAGCGAACGCGCCGTTTACGGACGAGGAGCAGTCGCTCGTCTCTGCGCTCTCCGGATTTGGCGCAGTCGCTATCGCTAACGCCGAGTTGTACGGCATGGCTCGGGCACAGGCGCAGGAGTTACACCAGATTCTCGAAATTTCCATGGAACTCGGTTCGGCCGGCAAGCTCGAGCAGTTCCTGCAAACGTTCGTTACCCGGGCAACGAGCTTCCTGGGATTCCGGCGCAGCGTCATCGGCCTGGCCGAAGGCGAGGGCTTCCGCTTGCGCTGGGGAGTTGACAACGGCCGGACCCAGCCGATCGAAGCTTCCCTCCCGCTCAGTGTTGGAACCAGAGCGCTGCTTCGAAAGCAGGTCTTTCATACCGAGGACGCCTCTTCCGTCCCCGGCGCCAACATGGAGTTGGTCAACAACTTCAAGATTCGTCAAATCCTCCTGGTGCCGCTGCTCGGGTCGAACGGCGAAGTGCTGGGAATGTTCGGAATGCTCGAGCGCGCGTCGGGAGGAAATATTACCGAAGAGGATATTCGCCGGGCGCAAGCCCTGGCCGCGCAGGCAGCGATTGCATTGGAGTTGACTGCGAATCTGCATCGCTCTGAGCAACATCGCAAACGTGCCGAAGCGCTCGTTTCACTGGCTCTGGAACTGAACACTGTCCTGCATCTGCCCCAGTTTGCTCGAAGCTTTGCCAATCGCGCCGCCGATCTTCTGGGTGGCAGCGCGGTGGCGCTTAGCCTGTTTCTTGGAGCAACGCAGGAAACGGTCTTGATGCAAGGCGGTTCGGAGGTTGCAGACAAAGCTTTGCTCCGGCGATTCAACCTGGCGCTTGGTGCGGCGCTCTCCAGTCACGAAGGGGACGTAGTCTTCCGCCCGGCAGGTGATCTACTGGGATCTGCGCTCGCCTCCAGTCTGGGATGGACGGATTGCACCATGGTGCGGCTGGCCGGCTCTTCCGGAGAAGTTATTGGAGTACTCTGCCTGGCCGACCGCAAAGTTGCGCCTGCGGCCGAGGACCAACAGTTGCTTCGAGCAGTAGCCAGCCACGCCAGTGTTGCGTTGGAGAATGCCTGTCTCTTCACTCGCATGGAGCAGTCGAACCGGCACTGGGTGGAAGTCTTCGACGCGATCAGCGATTTCATCGTGGTGCACGATGAGGCGCACAACATATTGCGGGTGAACCGTTCCCTGGCGGATTTTGTCGGGATTGCCCCCGAACAGCTGATCGGCCTCAACATGCGAGCCCTGCAAGCGCTTCCCATGGGATCGTCTCCGCACGCCTGCCCGTTTTGCCGCACGAGCGACAGCCTCGGTGAGTACGTACAAAACATTCTCGAACGCACGTATCTCATCTCGACCTCGCGCATCCACGCCGCAGCCAGCGCCCAGTTGCAGACCGTACACGTCCTGAAGGACATCACCGACCGGCGCGACGCTGAGCAGCGCTATCGCGAACTGTTTGACAACATTCAGGAAGGTCTCTACTTCTCCACACCGCAGGGACGCTTCGTGGAAGTCAACGACGCGCTGGTGCGCATCCTCGGTTACAGCAGCCGTGAGGAGTTGTTGCAGGTCGATATTCCCAGTGCGCTCTTTTTCTTTCCGGAGCGGAGAAAGGAACTCGCAGCGGCTCTGGATGCCGATGGCCGGATGCGCAATCACGAAGAAATTCTGCGCAAGAAAGACGGTTCGCCCGTTCACGTGCTGATCAATTGTGTTGCCGTCCGGGACGGTGAGGGAGTTGTTCAGCAATATCGCGGGTTACTGCTGGATGTAAGCGGACTGAAGAATTCGCAGATTGAGTTACAGCGCGAACGCGATTTCTCGAGCAAGATCCTGAGCCACACGCAAAGCCTGATCCTTGTAACCGACACGACCGGCGTGATCAGCTACGCCAACCGGCGCTGGGCCGGACTCGGATTCGACCAGGGCCACTTGCTCGGCCATGCGCTTCCCGAATTTACGTCGCCGGCACGTCAGGACGCTCTGCGGGAAGCGCTAGCGTCAGTCGCGCGCGGCCAGCAGGTGGACAATTTCGAGATGCAACTGTTGCGCGGAGATGGACAGAGTGGACAATTCTCGGTGAATCTCAGCCCCATCAGCGGGGATGACGGCCGCGTCAGCAGCATTGTCGTCGTCATGACCGATGTGACCGACTCGGCCATGCTCCAATCCAAACTGATTCACACCGAGAAGATGGCCGCTGTCGGACAGCTTGTTTCCGGCGTGGCGCACGAAGTGAATAATCCGCTGACTGCGATTCTCGGTTTTGCCGATCTGCTGGTGGAGCGCACGGACTTGCCCGAGAGCGCGCGCCGCGACCTGCGCGTGATTCTTCAGGAAGCGCAGCGCACCAAGCAGATCGTCCAGAATCTGCTCAGTTTTGCCCGTCAAATGCCGGCGCAACGCCAGCACGTGCAGTTAAATGCAATCCTGCGGCGGACGCTGCAATTACGCGCCTACGACTTCCTGTCGCACGGCGTCGAGATCGTCGAACAACTGGATCAATCGCTGCCCGAGGTGATCGGCGACGCGCAACAGTTACAGCAGGTGTTCCTGAATATCCTGAACAACGCGCATGACGCAGTCCGCGAAACCGGCCGTCCGCCGCGCATCGAGATTGCGAGTGCACGCCGCGGGTCGCAGGTAGAAGTGTCGTTCCGCGACAACGGCCCGGGCATAGCCAATCCCGACCGGATTTTCGATCCGTTCTATACCACGAAAGAAGTAGGGAAGGGAACAGGCTTGGGCCTGAGTATCTGTTACGGAATCGTCCGCGAACATGGCGGCGAAATCGTGTGTCACAACAATCTCGATTCTGAAGGAGCCACCTTTGTCGTGCGCCTGTCCGCGGCGCCGGAAGCCGCCTCCTTCGGAGCCGTTGCCGGAGTGCAACCACAATGACGCAAACTGGAACCAAGCCCGCCTCTGTCCCGGTTCTTCTGATCGAAGACGAGCCGGCCGTAATGGCCTATGTCTGTGCCGCCCTGGAACGGAGCGGCTATCAAGTCGTCACCGCCGCGTCCGGCGCCGACGCGTTGCGGCTGCTCGCCGACGGTGACTTTCAAGGCGTCGTGTCAGACATGCGTACGCCCGGCGGCGTCGATGGCGCGCAGGTTCACGCATGGATTGCCGATCATCGCCCCGAACTCGCGCACAAGGTCGTGTTCATTACCGGTGACATCGCCAATGAAGAGACCGTCGCGGTTCTACAGAAGACCGGCGCACCCTGCGTGGAAAAGCCGTTTCGAGTACAGCAATTTATTTCCGTAGTCGAGAGGACCATGGGTCGAGCGTCATGAGTGAGCAGTTCCGAGTCCGGTTGTTGGTAGTCGACGACGAGCAGAGCATTCGCAAGCTCTGCATGACCGTCGGCGAATCGCTGGGGTTTGTATGTTGCGAAGCCGAAAGCGCGGAAGCCGCGTTGACTCTGCTCGAAGAACAGCCCGCCCACATGGTACTCACCGATATGGTGATGCCCAGAATGTCAGGGCTGGAATTCCTAGAACAGGTGAAGCGCATGTTGCCCCGCGCCGAGGTCGCACTGATGACCGGACACGGGTCAGTCGAAACGGCCGTGCAGGCGATGAAATTGGGTGCCTACGATTACATCTCGAAGCCGTTCGCTCCCCTGGACGAGTTACGTCTTTTCTTACGCCGCATGGCGGACAAAGTAAGGTTAGAAGAAGAGAATCAATATCTTCGTGAACGCTCGGAAACCGAACCGCTGTTCACGGGATTATCGGGAACTCCGTTGGCATTCAGCATGTGTTGCGGCTGGTCTCGCGGTTGAAGGATACGCGCACGCCGGTGCTGATCTCAGGCGAGAGTGGGACCGGCAAAGAGTTGGTAGCGCGCGCGCTACATTATCGCGGCAGTCTTGCGAGTCGTCCGTTCGTAGCGGTCGACTGCGGATCGCTGGTCCCCACGCTGATCGAGAGCGAACTATTCGGCTACGAAAAAGGCGCATTCACCGGAGCGCTGCGATCGAAACAAGGGCTCCTGCAATCGGCGGACACCGGCACTATCTTCCTCGACGAAATCGGGGAACTCCCTCTCGAAATGCAGGCTAAGCTGCTGCGTTTTCTGCAGGAGAAGGAAGTGCGTCCGGTGGGGAGCAATGAAAAGGTCAAAGTGGACGTGCGCATCATGGCCGCCACCAATCGCGATCTGGAAATTGAATATAAGAAGGGAACATTCCGCAAAGACCTTTACTTCCGCCTGAATGTTGTAACCATCCACCTGCCCCCGCTGCGTGAGCGCCGGTCCGATATCCCCGTTCTAGCCAATTGGTTCCTGGAACGACTCGCTCCAGGACGCGACGCTTCCGTGACCGGCACAGCCATGAAAGCGCTGCTCGCCTATGACTGGCCCGGCAACGTCCGCGAGTTGGAGAATTGTTTGGAGAGAGCCGTCGCCTTGGGAGACCAGCAACGCATCGACTTCGACGACCTGCCCCCCTCGATTGCAAGCGCCGAAGCTTTGCAGGGAGCGCCGGAAAAACACACGCGCTTCGAAATCTCCGCCGAAGATCCCGCGACGGATCTGGAAGACATCGAACGCGCCACCATCCAGCGGGTCTTCGCCCAGGTAAACGGCGACAAGGCTCTCGCTCAAAAGAAACTCGGCATCAGCCGGGCCACGCTTTACCGCAAGCTGAAGAGATACAACATCGGGCTGCACGAAGAATCGGCCGGAGCGCAGACGTTGCAGTAACGAAACGAAGATTGCGGATTACGCTCCCCATTTGTCCGCTCAAGCCTGCGCCCGCCAGTGGAAGTCACTAGTTCTTTGGCTGCGTCAGGCTGAACCAGTTCCCGAACGGATCCTTGAACACCGCCTCGACACCGTAGAATTGATCTTTCGGTTCGGAAACGAACTCCACTCCCTTCGCGGTCAGCTCGTCGAAAGTCTTGCGGCAATCGGCGGTCTGGAAAGCGCCGCCGCTGAACATGCCTTTCTTCAGCAGGGTGGCGACGCTGTCGGCGTCCTGGGTGTCATTCTTAGAGGGCGTGCCGCCTTTCAGCTTGACGAATTCGCCGCCACTGCCGACTTTCATCAGGACGATCTCCAGGTCAGATTGTCCCTTGGGAGCGACCGTCAGCCAGCGAAAGCCGGTGGGCATGGAGGCGTCCACTTTCACTTCAAAGCCAAGTTTATCGACGTAGAATTCCTTGGCCTTGTCCTGATCGAGCACATAGATGATGGAGTGAGAAAGCTTTTGGATCATGATAGTTCTCCTTCGCAAGTTGCCTTGGTGTGTGTCTTTCGAGATAAAGAGTGGCGGTTTCCGAGACTACTGCGCTTCTCGAATCTTGCTATTTGAGCGGTGATTCAGCAAGGGTTTAGGGAAGGGCACTGCTTCACAGGATTGTTGAAAAAGTCTACGGTGCGTAACCTCGGGGCCTGAAGCCCAAGTCAAAACAAAGGCCTTACCGCAGCGGTAAACCGCTGCGCCACCCAAAAGCAGACTCTTTCAGAGAGTCTGTTTACGCGCTGACGGAAAGCGCAATCGGCAACTGGTTTCTCGATAGTACTTACTCCAACGCCGCGGCCCGCACGAAGCATCCCGGCACCATCAGCACGCGCCAGGGAGCATGGTATCCGAAGATGCGGCGGACTTCGCGCTGGAATTCGACGGGGCTGCGTCCGAACTGGGCGCGAAATTTGCTCGAGAACGATCCCAGACTTTCGTATCCGACTTCAAAACAGACTTCTGTGACGCTGCTCTCAGAAGCCAGCATCTGGCGGGCGCGGTCCATACGCAGGCGTGTCAGAAAATCATGGGGAGTTTCGCCAAACGTATTGCGGAACAGTCGATGGAAATGAAATTCCGACAGACAAGCCTCGCGCGCCGCTTGTTGGAGCAATACGCGGGACTGATATTCCGCTGCGAGCAGATCGCGTCCGCGACAGAGGCGGCGAAAAGTGTCGTCGTGGAGAAGTTGGGGCATTTTGCAGAAATGATACCGCCACTGTTGTCTTTTTTGAAGGCGCGAACCGCCGCCTCTGTTTGAGACGCAAGTCTCAGTATGAGACAGGCTGAACCATGGAATCGGGTCCTCGGCCCGGCAAGCATTTTCTGAGTCCCCGTAACCGCCGTTTTTCTAATCACTTGCCCATCAGTCCCTGACCTATCAGTTTTTGGCGTAACCCGTGCACTCTTTCCCGCCGATAGAGCAGAGCGGGTCTCCCTGCAACTCTTCCTAACCGGGAAGAGGGGAGGCTCGGCTGCTTCAATGCTCGGGTTTGAGGTTTTCCGTGCCGAACCAGGCCACTGCCACCGCGTATGCTGTGCAACCGGAACTCGTCGGCCGCTTGGCGAAATTTTTTCCGCTGGCGACTCCGGTTCGTATTCCCGTTAAGCTCAGCCGCGCCGAACCGGCAGGCTCCAATGGCACGGAAAGAGACAACGAGATTTCCGAGACGGTGATTGAATTCGGAACGTCCTGCGAGGTTCTCTTTGCCACCGACCGCCCGCTGGAGTTTGCCGACCGCGTTCTACTCGAAAGCAAGGACGGCACTCTGCGGGTGGAAGCTTCCGTCGTGGCTGTGCAGTATCACCCGAACCGGACGGTGGTTGCGGCCCGGTTCCTCAATAATGTCCCTAACTGGATCATCAAATCATGACCGCATCTAGCGCCCGTTCATTCGGAGAGCAGTGGCCACAGTTGTGCGCGCTGCAGCCGATCTACTCCGCACTGGTGAAGGAATTTGTTATCGACGTCCCCCCGAGCCCGCTCATCGAGGATAATCAATCGCCCTCGCAGGAAGCGGTGGAGCAGGCCAACACCTGGCTCCAACAGGTCGACTCTCATATTCAGGTGCACCAGTTGCGCCAGTTTTTGCAGACCACTCCGATGGCCAACGAGCCGTCTCTGCGTGACCTGCTGACTCATCACTTGCATAAAGAGGTGAAGGCGTCCAGTGATCGCGACAAGATTGATTTCCTGTTGGTGCAATATTTCTCGCTCTGCGCTCCCTCGGGGTTGGAAGACGCCGACCTCGATCTGGAATATGTCGCACAGGTGCTGGAACCGGCCCTGGGTCCGCAGGAACCGAAGCTGCCGATCTGGCTCACGTCGCTCGAGACACTTATGCAGTCGGCTGCGAAATGCCGCCGCCTCAGTGAATTGCTGCATAGCGGAGTCCTGGAGCAGGGCCGCAAACTGAAGATGCAAAGCGCCGATCGTTATTACGAGCCTTCGGCCATGATCGCGTTTGCCCGCTTCAGTTTCCTGATGCGGCGCGTGTTCTTCCGCCTCATGCATGACGACTTAAACGCCATTCTGGATGGCCTGCGCGAACTTGAAAAGCGAGGCATCGAGAGCCTGGATTGCCGCCGCGCGCAATTTTCCGCGAGTGAGCCGACGAACCGTCTGAGAATGATTTGTCAGTCCTGGAAAGTGATGTTCCATGCGGAATACTCTTCCGGACAGCCCCTGCGGATGCTGGTTGACCTGCGGGCCGCGGTGGACGAAGCTCTTCAGGGTTCGGGCGCAAAGAAACCTGCCGCCCGCTCCGCAGCAGCGTCCCCAAAAGGGACGGCAGGAAAGCATTAGCCGCTTCGGCCTACCACCATGAACAAGCGCAAGACAGTTCTGATTCTTTCGAGCAATCCTGCCTTCTCTCGGGAACTCACCGACTGCTGGCAGCGGGGCGGCGACGCTCCGGAATTTGTGCTGCTCGAAGAGGATCTGTGCAGCGACCTGCAGCGCGACACGTACGATCTCGCGATCGCTGAGGCGGTGACTTCAGAAAAGCGGGCGCACCTGAAGCAGACGCTGGCCGCCGCCGGCAAACCGGGGATCGTGATTTATTCGGATCCCAGCCCATCGAGTCAAACGCCGGGACCGGTTGTTGAATTGCCGCGTGCCGCACACTTCTGGGCGGCAATGGCACTGCTGCTGGGCCGGGAAATTCTACGCCGTCTGCAATCCGAATCACGCGCTACCGAGTCCGAGCGATTGCACGCAGTGGCAAATGCCGAAGCGACTCTCGGGCGTTATATGGTAGAAATGCACTCTTCCGTCAACAACGCGCTGACTTCCGTCCTGGGTAACGCCGAACTATTGAAGCTCGAACCCGGACTACCCGCGCCCGCACTGGCGCAAGCGGATACCATCCACAACATGGCTCTGCGTTTGCACGAAGTCTTCCAGCGCTTTTCTTCTCTTGAGAAAGAACTCTCAGTCGCCGCGCGTGAATCGGGAAAGAGCGTTGGGCGGACACGATCGGCAGCGATCGGTTAATAAACACGCGCTTCTTCCTTCTTACTGGCATCTTCCTTACTACGGCCGTTTGACGAGTTAAGTCGGAGGGCTCCGGAAAGCGGGGCTACCCGCCTCGCTCTCCGGTTCAAGTATGGCCACTCGCGTTATCACTTCGAGATGGTCACCGACAGCGTACGTAGTCCCAGCGTGAGCCCATCATGTTCTGGAGCTGTGATATCCCCGCCGCACAAAGTGAGAGTATTGCTTCCCTGAATGAGTCCGTCGCTGGGCAGCATGACCCACTGGAACGTGGGCGCCCTGAACGCGTCGACTCCTTGAGACTCTGGTTCGTCGGTCAAGAGCTGAGGCCCAAAAAACTGGCATTCGTGTCCGTTCACGCTGATCCCTACCTGAAAAATGTCTCTCGCCTGAAAGTTGACGCTCCAGGTCACGACGACGGGGACAACCGCCCTCGGTTCGGTCACGGTGACGTCTTCCCCCCAGCTAAAACAGCAGGGGCCGGTAATCGTCCGGCCGCCCAGGTTGGTCAGCACCTGGTTGGAAGGAACGGCGAACGCAGCCGTCGCGATCCCCATAATCGCAGCCAGTAATACGAATGTCGTGGCAAATCGTTTGATCGCTTTCAGTTCTGCTCTCATCAAGTTACCGCTCCTTTTTTGCGTGTAGGGATTTGTTAGCGACAACGTCTGTCACTTCGAGAGGCGTACGACCAGGGTGCTGCCACGAATCTCGAGCTCATTTGTTTCTGCATTCGCTCCGGTGGCGCCCCCACACAGCGCGAACGTGTTAAGGCCCGGTACCAGTCCGTCGCTGGGAAAGACAATCCACTGAAACGCTCGCTGTACTTCAAAGTCAGTGTCGGAAAGTTGGCCAGACCCGTATAACTGGCACGGTCCGCCGTTTACCATCAACCCGGCTAGAACATTCCCACCACCGTTCTGTCGAACGGTGAAGTAGTCGGCGCTCCAGGTGACCACCACCGGCACTGGCTTAGCTGGTTCCGTCACTTGGACGAACTCGTTCAAAGAAATGCAGCACGGACCGAAGAACTGAACCGGGGTCGTTAACCGGAATACCTGCCCTGGAGGAACCGCAAAGACAGTTGAGGTAGCTCCCACGATCAGGCAGATGATAGCCATGCGAGCCATCCGTGTTTTATTCATTTTTCTCCTTACATTCATTGTTTGAAACGCGGTTGTTCTTGAAACGCGAGTGTGGCCAGAGTCGCCGCGAATTAGCGGAAGCC
>Ga0210402_10000214_pt1 | contig 67326 bp, 49 predicted proteins | sample IncBWC7MmetaG_FD_161055 | JGI IMG/M metagenome (GOLD analysis project Ga0210402, IMG submission 161055) | Forest soil microbial communities from Barre Woods Harvard Forest LTER site, Petersham, Massachusetts, United States - Inc-BW-C-7-M | ecosystem: Environmental > Terrestrial > Soil >...
TTGTTGGAGATGCTCCTTTCATTGGCGAAGCTCCATTCATTCGTCGCTGTACGCGGCTTTTCGCGCAGCCAATTCCCGTGGCTCCACACAACGTAGCCGTCTGTTGCTTTTCTGCTTGCCTGAGATTGCGGTTGTTGTTGCGCGCTTGCACTTTGTAAGAGCGGGATACCCGCCGCGAACGGTCACCTGAGATCGACCGCTCATCAGACGCTCACCGAAGCAGACAAATTGGCGGCGGCGCGTTGCAGCCGGCATCTGAGCAGCCCGCAGTGAAGATGGCGACAATTGACGCAAACCAGCGCCATCTTCGGCAATACAGCCAAAGCCGCGGCCCTGCTCGACTACTAGAAGCGGCGACAAGGTGTCGGAGGCTTGTTCTCGGCCCCCTTCCAACGGAAACGCCAGATCGGAAGCAGCCAATGGGGATCGTTCGCTTCGCTCTGAGATTGCCGCACACGTTCTATGTGCTGGCCATTCTCATCTTGTTCCTCGGCGTCACGGCGATTCGCGTCATGCCGACCGATATCTTTCCGCAGATCAACATCCCGGTCGTCACCGTGATCTGGCAGTACACCGGTCTCAGCACGACGGAAATGGAGCAGCGTGTCACAACTTACAGTCAGTATTCGATCAGCTCCAACGTCAACAATATCCGGGATATCGAGGCGCAGACGCTCAACGGCATTTCAGTTCAGAAGATCTATTTCCAGCCAGACGTCAATCTTGATCTGGCGATCGCGCAGATCGTCTCGGCGACGAATTCGATCCGCTCGCTTATGCCCGCCGGTATCCAGCCGCCGATCGTGGTGCAATTCAACGCATCGAGTGTTCCGGTGCTGCAAGTCAGCCTCAGCTCCGACAGCCTCACCGAGGCACAGCTCTACGACTACGGCATCTACAATCTCCGTCAGCGGCTGGCGCCGATTCATGGCGTCACCCTTCCGACACCAGCCGGCGGAAAGTACCGACAAATCATGGTCGATATCGATCCATCAAAGCTCCTCGCCAAAGGGCTGACGCCGCTCGATGTGGTCAATGCCGTCAACGCGCAAAATCTCACGCTTCCGTCGGGCACGGCCAAGATCGGCGACACCCAGTTCGTCGTCCAAACCAATGCAATGCCGAAGACGATCGACGAACTCAATGCCATCCCGATCAAATACAGCAACGGCGCCACGGTATTCCTGCGTGATATCGGCTTTGTCCGCGACGGCTACGCCGTCCAGCAGAATGTCGTGCGTGAAGGCGGCGTTCGCGCGGTACTGCTTAGCATCGTCAAGAACGGAGAGGCGTCGACGCTTGACGTGGTCAACGGCGTCAAGGCCGCGCTCGGCATTGCGCGCGCTGCGGCGCCGCCGGGCCTCCAGATCAGCGAACTGTTCGACCAGTCGGTCTTCGTTGTCTCCTCCGTGATGGGGGTCTTGCGCGAGGGCGCCATCGCCGCGGGACTGACGGCGCTGATGATCCTGGTGTTCCTGGGTTCGTGGCGCTCGACCCTGATCGTCATGATCTCGATCCCGCTTGCCATCCTTGCCTCCATCGTCGCGCTTTATTTCCTGGGCGAGACACTGAATACGATGACCTTGGGCGGTCTTGCCCTCGCCATCGGCATTCTGGTCGACGATTCAACGGTCACGATCGAGAACACGCATCGTCTGCTTACTGAGGAACGCATGCCGCTGTACGAGGCGACGCTTCATGGCTCCGCCGGCATCGCGGTGCCGACCTTGGTTTCGACGCTTGCCATTTGTTGCGTCTTCACCTCCGTGGTGTTCCTCGAGGGGCCGGCCAAGTACCTGTTTACGCCGCTTGGCCTTGCTGTGGTTTTTGCCATGCTTGCCTCCTATGGCTTGTCGCGAACTCTGACGCCGATCGCCATCAATGTGCTGCTCAAGGGCGAACACCACGCCGCACCCAGCATCCCGGACGCGGCCGGCCGGTTTGCTCGTCTGCACGGCCATTTCGAGCGTGGCTTCGAACGATTGCGCCAGAGTTATGTGGAGATCTTGACCGCGCTGCTCTCGCGCCGCCTCATCGTGCCGATCGTCTCGACGCTCGTCCTGGCGCTTGGCGGTGCGACGTTTCTGTTTGTCGGCCGCGATTTCTTCCCCGCAATCGACGCTGGCCAGATCCAGCTTCATGTCCGCGCGCCGCCGGCCACTCGAATCGAGGAAACTGAAAGGATCTTCCAGGCGGTCGAGGACAGGGTCCGCCAGATCGTTCCGGAGAAAGACCGCGGCCAGATCGTGGACAACATCGGCCTGCCGGCGCGTCTCTACAATCTCGCCTTCTCCGACGGATCGACGATCGGCGTGAATGACGGCGTCATGCTCGTGTCACTGAACGATGGCCATGCGCCGACCGCGGACTATGTGCGGGAGCTGCGGCGAGTATTACCGGCAGAATTTCCGGAGAGCACGTTCTATTTCCAGGCCGCAGACATGGTCACCCAGATCCTCAATTTCGGTCTGCCCGCACAGATCAACGTTCGTACCGTCGGTTATGACCGCGAGAAGAACCTGCAGATTGCAGGGGCGCTACAGCGGCGGATCGCTTCCATCCCCGGCATCGTCGACGCCCATCTCCAACAGGAGATGTCCGCCCCTGCATTTTATGCATCGATCGATCGCGCTCGAGCTACCGAATTTGGCCTCACCGCCAACCAGATTGCGACGAATTTGAACGTGAGTCTCAGTTCATCCGAGCAGGTGAGTCCCAACTTCTGGACGGATCCAAAGAATGGAATCCCCTACTACATCGCGGTGCAGACGCCGGAACATAAAGTCCACTCCCTGAACGATCTGACCAACACACCGCTGGGCGCCGTCGCCACGCCGCCCAGCGGTCCCAATCCCATGCTGCTGGGCAATGTGGCCACGCTCAGACGCGCCTCGACCCCGACCAATACCAACCAGGCCAACATCCAGCCGGTCTACGAGGTCTATGCGGCGACGCAGGACCGCGATCTCGGCAGCGTTTCCCGCGACATCGACAAGATCGTCGCGGATCTTCGTCCCCAGCTGGCGCCCGGCAACTCGATCGAGGTGATCGGTCAGATCGACAGCATGAACAACGCCTTTCGCAATCTCGGCGTCGGCCTGCTCTTTGCAGCGGTCTTCGTTTACCTGCTCATGGTCGTCAACTACCAGGATTTCGGCACTCCGGCGGTCATCATCCTCGCTTTGCCCATGACCATGTGCGGCATCGTCACGGTGCTCTACATCACGGACACGACGCTGAGCGTCCCATCCTTAATGGGCGCGATCATGGCGGTGGGCGTCGCCTCGGCCAACTCCATCCTGCTGGTGACTTTCGCTCGCGACCAGCAACTCGCCGGCATGTCCGCTCGCGACGCGGCGATTTCGGCCGGACATACCCGCATCCGACCCGTCCTCATGACGGCGGCCGCCATGATCATCGGCATGATTCCGATGGCCATCGGCGGTCCGGGCGAGGAGCAAAACGCCGCGCTCGCGCGTGCCGTTATCGGCGGCCTTGTTTTCGCCACGCCGACGACGCTGCTGATCGTGCCTTATCTCTTCGCCATTTTGCGAAAGCATAGCGACCACAAATCCACCCAGGGCGCACTCGAGGGGAGCGCCTGATGTCGGAGCAGGGACAGCCATCGCAGCCACCGGCACGTGCGTCGCTTGCTGCTGGCGAACAACGGCCCCAACCCCGTCGCGCTGGACGTCGCCTGCTTGCGTCCAGCGTCCTGATCCTGCTCATTGCCTCGCTCGTCGTCGGCCTATGGCAACACTATGGGCGCTACAGCCAGGCGATGGCGACGGCCGCACGGCAGCGCGACTTCGTCCCCCTTGTTCGGGTGCAAGAGGTGCGAGCGAGTGACGACATCATGCTGGTAACGCTGCCGGCGACGACTCTCGGCTTCGAGACGGCGAACATCTATGGGCGCGCGAGCGGCTATATCACCAAGCGACTCGTCGACATCGGCTCTCATGTCAAGGCCGGCGATCTGCTGGTAGAGGTCACGGCACCCGAGCTCGATCATCAGATTGGCCAGGCAGAGGCCACTCTCGCCCAGGTCAAGGCGACCCTCGCCCAGACCGAGGCGAACCGCGATCTGGCCCGTGTCACCGCTGAACGCTCCGCCGCGCTCGCCCCGCAAGGTGCTGCCTCGCGTCAGCAGGCCGACAATGACCGGCTCGCCTACCGGGCACAGCAGCAAGCAGCGGTCGCCCAGGAAGCCACTGTCAAGGCGCAGGAGGCGCAGCTCATGGTGCTGCGCCAACAGAAAATCTATCAACAGGTGGTGGCGCCGTTCGATGGCGTCGTGACGCAGCGCAATATCGACATCGGCAGCTTGGTCCAGGCGGACGCAGGTGGCGGCACGCCGCTTTTCGCAATGGTCCATAGCCACGTCATCCGCGTCCAGCTTTACGTTCCCCAAGACCAGGCTTTTGGACTGATGCCCGGCGCCGCTGCCGTCGTGCGCGTGCCGGAAATCCCCGGTCGTGCCCTTCCCGGCACGGTGACGCGTATTGCCGATGCATTGCAGCCAGGCACGCGCACGCTCCTGACGGAGATTGATGTCGCCAACGACGACGGCACGTTACGACCGGGGATCTACTGCACTGTCGAGCTCAAGATTCCCCGGCGAACGCCGTCGCTGATCGTGCCCAGCGCCGCCGTCATCTTCAACCACGCAGGCCTGCAGGTCGCCGTGGTCGAGGACGGCATCGCCCATCTCAGGAAGATCGAGGTGGTGCGGGATATGGGAACCGAGGTCGAAGCCAGCGATGGCGTCGCCGCCGGTCAAAAAGTCATACTCAACCCGAAGGTCAGCCTCACGGACGGCAGCCGCGTTCGTGTCCGCACCGGCAATGTGGCAGCTTCGCCATGAGCAAACGTATATACCATGCCGCCGCCAGGGGAGCGGCTTTCATCGCAGCCGTGGCCCTTGGCGGTTGCGACCTCGGCCCCGACTACAAGCATCCCGACACGGTGACACCCGGCGAATGGCGGGAAGGCGACCGGGATGACATCGCCGCATGGCCGGCGGCGGACTGGTGGCAGGGATTCGGATCGGCCGAGCTGAACGAGATGATGACGACGGCGCAGCAGGCCAATGCCGATCTCGGCGCGGCGATCGCGCGCGTCAAGCAGGCCGACGCCCAGCTGCGCATTGCAGGTGCGGCGCTCCTGCCGTCCGTTCAGGCGAATGCCAGCCCATCGAACCAGCGGATCGTCTTCCCGACCATCAATGGACCGATCCCCTATACGGCCTACACCGTGGGAATAAGCGCTTCCTACGAGATCGATTTCTGGGGCAAGAACGCGGCAGCCCGCGACGCTGCCAAAGCTGCTTCTGTTGCGAGCCGCTACGACCAGCAGGTCGTCGACTTGACCGTCGTTTCCGGCGTCGCGACCACGTATTTCCAGGCGCTCGGGCTGCAAGATCGGTTGCAGGTGGCGCGCGACAACCTGGCAAATGCCGAGAGCGTCCTGAAGCTTGTCCGCGAGCAGGGGCGGGTCGGCACAACGACGGATCTCAACATCGCTCAGCAGGAAACCGTTGTCGCCGGGTTGCGTGCGGCAATCCCGCCGCTCCAGCAGCAATTCTCTCAGGCCCTCGACGCGCTGGCGATCCTGTTGAACAGGTCGCCCAACGACATGAGACTTGCCGCAAAATCCCTGGTGCCGCTACCCGTTCCCGTGGTCGAGCCCGGTCTCCCTTCGGAATTGCTCGAGCGCCGCCCGGATGTACGGGAGGCTGAAGCCCAGCTCATCGCGGCCAATGCCAATATCAAGGTTGCGCGCGCCGCATTCTTTCCAAGCATCACCTTGACGGCATCGGGCGGCTTCGAAAGCTTCGCGTTGTCGAACTTTCTTTCGCCGGCAAGCGCCATCTACACTGTCGCGGCCGCGCTCGCCCAGCCGATTTTCGAGGGCGGCCGCCTGCATGGGCAGCTCGACTATTCGAAGGCCCGTTACGAAGAGCTGCTGCAGAATTATCGCAAGGCGGTGATATCTGCGTTCAGCAACGTCGAGGACGCGCTCGCGGCGACACGTCGGACGGCCGAGCAGCAGGAGAGCCAGCAGATTGCAGTGGCAAAGGCGCGACGGGCCTATGACATCGCGCAGCTCCAGTATGGCGTCGGCAGCACCGATTTGCTCACGGTCTTGAACACTGAGAATGCACTCTTCTCGGCAAATGACCTATTGGCCCAGATCCGTATCGCGCGAATGCAGGCCCTCGTCAGTCTCTTCAATGCGCTGGGCGGCGGATGGCAGGACGGTGGACCCCAGGCCGCGATGATGGCGACAAGACCACCTCCTTAATCGATGGAGACCGGCGGCCGACAGAACCAGCTTCGTTGGTACGATTTCGTCGTGGCACCAAGGACTGCCGGCGTCGTCCCAAGCACTCCACAGGCCTTTTGTAGTCTGATCGTACGTGCGTCATGGCGTGACGCCGTGACGAACCGCGCGCCGCTATCGTTCTTGGCGCGTGGCTTAGCCTGAGGGATCTCGTTGGCTAACCAGAAATCCATGAATTCGGCTGGCTAGACAGCACCTCGCCGCCGGGTCGCATGTCGGCCGCGGCGGCGAAGCCTTTTGCTGCATGGGCGGCCGATGCACCGGGGCATCAGCCCCGCGGCGGCACGGTGACGTCCCTGTCGCGCAGCTGCTGCTCGAGCACCGGGATCGCCGGCCCGGGTTCACCTTCCTGGCACTGGGCGAGCGCGACGGCGGTCGCGACGCCGACCGGTGGTTCGCGCAGGGTCCCGATGCTTTCGTGGAATGCCTTCACGAGCGACTGGCAATAGTCCTGATCGCTCATGGGTGGCCGAGTGGGCGACTGGGCGTTGCTGCCCGTAGCGAAGCCGAGGCCGACGACGAGCGAGACGATCGTGGCGGCCAGAAGTGAGGTGGACCTGTTCATGTGAGGAGCCTTTCGAAGTTTGCCGGGCACGCCCTATTGCGTCCCGTGCCTGCCGAGGAAGCTATGGATCCCTCCGGACCGTCGCTTGTGGCGAATTGCCGACACTTGGATATTGTTGTCCGAACGTTCGTCAGGCATCTGACAGGTTTCGGTTAGGCGGCGCCTCTCATCATACGTAGGTGTCCATTCAGGTCAGCATCTCGAATATCAGGGTGCCGTTGAGAGCCAGGATCAGCAGCGCCAGGCCCCAGCCGCCGATCTTAGCGGCCCCGCCGAGCACGAATTCGCCCATCAGGCGACGCAAGCCGACGAAGCGCAGCAGCGGAACCATCGCAAAAGGCAGTTGCAGACTGAGCACGACCTGACTCAATACCAGCAGCCGCGTCGTATCGCTCTCGCCGACCACCGCGAAATAGAGCAGCACTGGGCCCAGAGCGGCAAGGCGCGTGATCAGCCGGCGGACCAGGGGAGAAAGCCGAATCTGCAGGAAGCCCTCCATCACCAGCTGCCCGGCCAGCGTGCCAGTGATCGTCGAGCTCTGCCCGGCCGCCAGCAGGCCGATGGCGAAGATCGTCGCGGCGATGCTGCTGCCGAGCACGGGGTTGAGCAGGGCATGGGCAGTGCCGAGGTCGGTGATCTCCGTCAGGCCGTGGGCGTGGAAGATGGCCCCGGCAGCAATCAGGATTGCGGCGTTGATGAGCAGCGCCAGGCCGAGCGACACGTTGGAGTCGCGCACATTCGCCTTGATCGCGCCCTGCTTGGCCTTGCGGTCGAGCGCGTGGCCGGCTGGAGCGAGCAGGCCGCTATGCAGGTAGAGATTATGCGGCATCACCGTGGCGCCGATGATGCCGATGCCGAGCAGAAGCATCGCCGGATCCGTCGCCAGCGCGGGGGTCGGCAGGAAACCCGCTGCCACCATCGACCAGTCCGGCGGCGCCAGGCACAGCAGCGCGGCGAAACTGGCGGCGATCACCAGGATCAGGCCGCAGACCAGGCTGCGCAGCCATCGCCAATCATCGCTCCCGAACAACAGAAGGACGAGCGTGCCGACGCTCATGAGCAGGACGCCGGGGACAAGGTCTATTCCGAACAGGAGCTTGAGGGCGATGGCCCCGCCCACCAGCTCAGCGAGGTCGGTCGCCACCATCGCCACCTCGGCCAGCAGCCAGAGCAGCAAGACGACGGGCCGCGAATAGGTCTCGCGAGAGAGCTCGGCGAGACCCTTGCCGGTGGCGATGGCGAGCCGCACGCAGAGCGCCTGCGCGACCATGGCGAACAGATTGGCGATCAGGACCATCGACAGAAGTGCATAGCCATAGCGTGACCCGCCGCCGAGATCGGTCGCCCAGTTGCCAGGATCGATGTAGCCAACCGCGATCAGCAGGCCCGGGCCGGCAGTGCCGATGAGCCGCCGCCAGCCGGGAAACCAGGGCCGGCCGAGGTGCGATGCGAACTGCCCCGCGCTGGCCGCACTCGATCCCGGAGTGGCCACGGTCAGCGCGGCGACACCGTCGGCACCGACTGCCACGTTCTCGAAAGGTCGACGTCCGGAGATTGTCTCCATCTCTCTGTCCTCCGTGAGCGCGCACCCATAATCCACCGAAGCGAGGTGCCGCTCAGATACGGACCAGCAAGTTAGAGACAGTCGCATCGCGCGGTCTTGCCGTGCGTTGCTCGGAGTTATCGGGGATTGCTTCAACCATAAGGAAGAGCTCGAACTTCCCGTGCTCGCCAAACTATTGTCTTCGCGGCAATTGCCGGCCGAACTCGGCAATTCCCCTAAAGCGGGCGCGGGCGACCGAGGTTACATCCGGCTATCGCAATCTGTCGCAACGCGTGCTGACGAAATGGTTGTCGTCCGTCGCAAGACAGGCAATCGGAGAGACCATCATGAACACCGTGTCACGTCGTAACCTTCTGGCGTTGACCGCCGGAGGCTCACTCGCCGCCGCCGCAGTTCAGGTGGCGCATGCTCAGTCCTTCGGCAATCCCGATCTGCCGCCGCAAGGGGCCATCAATGCCAAGAACAACCCGGCAAGCCTCACCGACCCCGGTCCGCAGAATCCGACGCTTGCCAGCCAGTTTCCCTCACCGCAGTCGCCCCCGGCGACCGATGTCGGCAGCATGCCGTTGCCTTGGGCCTCGTTCAACAACGCGCCGAAGCGCATCCAGAACGGCGGTTGGGCCCGCCAGGTGACACAGGCCGACTTCGCGATCTCGGAGGAGATCTCCGGCGTCAACATGCGGCTGACGGCCGGCGGTATCCGTGAGCTGCACTGGCATCTCGCCTCCGAGTGGGCATACATGACGTATGGCAATTGCCGGATCACCGTGCTCGATGAACTAGGCCGGACCTATGTCTCCGACGTCAAGGAGGGCGATCTCTGGTTTTTCCCGGCCGGTCTGCCGCATTCGCTGCAGGGGCTGGGACCCGATGGATGCGAGTTCGTCATCTGCTTCGACGACGGCAAGGCCTCCGAGTTCAATACGCTGCTGGTGACCGACTGGCTGGCCCATACGCCTCCCAATATCCTGGCCAAGAACTTTGGCCTTCCCGCCGACACCTTCGCGAGGATTCCGCTGCAGGATCTCTACATCTTCCAGGGCAAGCTGCCTGGCAGCCTTGAGGCCGACCGCGCCGCCGTGCTGGGACCTGAAGGTGCTCCGCCCTATCCGTTCACCTTCTCCCTGGCCTCGATGAAGCCGACCCGGCAGACCAAGGGCGGCGAGGTGCGGATCGCCGACAGTAACAACTTCAAGGTCGCGAAGACGACCGCTGCCGCCCTGGTGACCGTGCATCCTGGCGGCATGCGGGAGATGCATTGGCATCCCAATGCCGATGAATGGCAGTATTGGATCAAGGGCAAGGGGCGCATGACGGTGTTCAACACCGGACCGAATGCCGTCACCATGGACTTCAACCCGGGTGATATCGGTTACGTCAAGCGTAACCTCGGCCACTACATGGAGAATGTCGGCGACACCGATATGGTGGTCCTCGAAGTCTTCCGCAGTTCGTACTTCGCCGATATCTCCCTGTCCGACTGGTTGGCGCGCACGCCGCCGGCACTGGTCGCCCAGCACCTCAATGTTGACGTGGCGACAATCGCAAAGTTTCCGAACGACAAGCCGGAAATCATGCCCCAGTGATCGCACTTCATCGACATGAGGGTGAAATGCGATTGGCCATGGCATTTCTGGTCGGGCTGATGGCCTTTTGGCTCAGCGGATGCTCGCGGGGAGAAGATGGCCTTTTCCGCAGTTCAGATATGCGGCGGACGTACGGTGACGGGCTGTCAGTGAATATTGCAAGTGTGGAAAACGAGACGGAGGGCCGACCGTTTGCCGAACGGTATTGCAAATGTCTCGGCAAGACGGCCCATTTTGAGCGAACAGAATTGTTGAGCTATCGCCATGAGACCGCAATGAGCGCATTGTTCGAATGCGTGTCACGTCCGGCGTCTGCATCGAAAACCTGAATCCGAATGCGGGCGAGCCCGGGCCGCTCTACCCGACGAGCAACAACGGATTCGGCGCGTGGCGTGACCAGCCTGCCTCGGCAACCAGAACATCCAGGCCCAGTGTCGCAAGGTCGTCCGCGAACGGGTCCACCGCCATGTCGTGCGCCTGGTAAAGCATCTTCGCATAGGTGTGACAGTCGTTGCACGTCTCTGCTTTGACCGCGCCGGGATCGCCCTCGATTCCCTGCAGCGCCACGGAACGCGACTGACCGCAGGTAATGCAAACGGCGCGCACGTGATTCCAGGCGGTGGCGCAGAGTGAGCAATAGAGGTAGCGCACCCCTCGGGCCTGGCCCGATTCCGTGACCACGCCAGACACGGGCGTCGAACCGCAACACGGGCATAGGCCGCGTTGGGGCAGCAGACGCAGGGATGGCGCAGGCAACGAAGCGGCCAGCCGGGTGAAGTACACCTGCAGCGCAGCTGCCACATAGAGAGCGGCGCTTGCATCGGCCATGTCCACGCAGCCGCCGAGGAAGCCATCCGCCAGAGCTTCCACCCCGTCGACTCCGCGGTCATGAAGGCTTGCCACGGTCGCCCGCGCCGGCGCGGTGGTCTCACTGTCGTTGGCGACATCGAGCAACAGGGCCAGCCCATCGCGCCACGTCGGGTCTCGCTGATACAAGTCCGCGGCGAGCGGCGGCAGGCGCGCGGTCACTGCGCGTTCTACCGCAACCTGGTCCGGGCCGGTGATGGGGCCCATCGCGCTGGCCATGGCGTGCTGAGCCTCTGTGAGCCGCGCCATGAAACGCAGCCACTGGCCCATCGGATGGCGGTCCGACAGGGAGTCCAGGCGGGCCGCCGAGCGCGCGAACCGCGTCGCCGGATCAGGCAAGATCAGCGCGTCGGGTGCCTTCACGCCGCCTTGCGGGTTCCCCGTCCACTTGCTCTTCGGCGCCACTTGACCCTGCCTCATGCGCGTGGCCCTCCGCCGCCGAGGCGCGGTCGGGGCCCGCTAGAACCGGTCGCTGCCAGGCGCCGCAGCCATTTGCGATGATGCCGCCACGCCCAGCCCGGGGTTACGAAGCCTTGCGTCATCGTCCGCACCGAGCCCCTGACCCAGATCGCCGCATAGACATGGACGACCCAGACGATGATCGCCGCGACAGCCGCCAGGGAATGGATGAGGACGGCGACCCTGCGCTGCTCGATCGTGGTATAGGCGGAGAAATAGACCTCCCAGATCACGATGCCGGTGAGGAAGAGCACCGGGACCAACAGCGCCATCGACCAGAAGACGGCCTTCTGGCCGGCATTGAAGCGGCCGACCTCCGGAACGCCCTCCTCGTCGTTCGCCAGCACGCGGTCGACGGCGCGCATCCAAGCGATATCGTCGCGGTCCCACATGTTGTCGCGCCAGAACTGCACGACCATGCCGGCGTAGCTCAGCAGCAGCACGGTGCCGATCCAGGGATGGATGGTCCGTGTCGACTGGCCGCCGCCGAACAGGCCGGAGAGCCAGAACAGCATCGGATGGAACATCGAAAGGCCGGATAGCAGCAGCAGCACGAAGCATCCGGCGGTGATCCAGTGGTTGATCCGTGCCGCGGTGGTATTGCGGATCAGTGTCCAAGGGGGCCTGGTCATTTGCGATCCTTTGCACCTTGCAGCTCGCGTTGGGCCTGCGCTTCGTCCTCCGGTCGCACCTCGTTTGGCCCGACGACGACCCAGTGGAAGAAGCCGGCGAGAGCGGTGAAGGCGATGCCGGCCAGCGCCAGCGGCTTCAGAATCCCCTTCCACGCATCGACCAACGGGCTGATGCGCGGCTTGTCCGGCAAACCGGCATAGAGCGACGGCCGGTCGGCATGGTGCAGAACGTACATCACATGCGTGCCGCCGACGCCCGGCGGATCGTAGAGCCCGGCATTGACAAAGCCGCGCGACGTCAGGTCGACGATGCGCTCGCCTGCCCAGGTCGTCATGTCCGTCTTCGTTCCGAACATGATCGCCCCGGTGGGGCATGCCTTGACGCAGGCCGGCTCGAGCCCGACGCCGACGCGATCCGAACACAAGGTGCATTTGTACGACTTATGGTCCACCGGACTGACCCGCGGGATGTCGAACGGACAGCCTGCAATGCAATAGCCGCAGCCGATGCAGTTCTCGCTGATGAAGTCGACGATGCCGTTGGCGTACTGCACGATCGCCCCCGGCGCCGGGCAGGCTTTCAGGCAGCCCGGGTCCTCGCAGTGCATGCAGCCGTCCTTGCGGATCAGCCACTCGAGATTGCCCTTCTCATCCTCCCATTCGGTGAAACGCATTAGCGTCCAGGTGCTGGGATCCAGATCCAGAGGATTGTCGTAGGTACCCTCGAAATGCCCCACCTCGTCGCGAAGGTTGTTCCATTCCATGCACGCGGCCTGGCATGCCTTGCAGCCGATGCAGCGGCTGACATCGATCAGCTTCGCCACCTCTTGCTCGTGATCGCGGGTGGACGGTGGCGTCAGGGTCGATGCCGAGATGCGGACGTAGTCCTGGGACTGCAGATCAGACATCGGCCGCCCTTTCAGGGGCGGGCGCGTTGGTCTTCTCGACATTGACCAGGAACGCCTTGAACTCCGGGGTTTCCGTATTGGCATCGCCAACCGACGGGGTCAGCGTGTTGGCGCCGTAGCCCTTGCGCGCCTGACCGGTGAACCCCCAATGGATCGGCACGCCGATCACGTGCGTGGGCTTGCCGTCCACTGTCATCGGGCGGATGCGCTTGGTCACATACGCCTTGCACACGATCACCCCACGTTTCGAGGACAGACGCACCCATCCGCCTTGCTCGATTCCCTTTTCCTTCGCCAGAACCTCGCCGAGCTCGATGAATTCCTCGGGCTGCAGGATCGCGTTGATGCGGGCGTGCTTGGTCCAGAAGTGGAATTGCTCGGTCAGCCGGTAGGTCGTCGCGACATACGGGAAATCCTGCGCGGTCCCGAACGCAGCCCTGTCGCTGGCGAACACCCGCGCCGCCGGGTTCGATTGGACCTTGGGATGAAGGACGTTTGGCACGGGCGATTCGAAGGGCTCGTAGTGCTCCGGGAACGGGCCTTCCACCATCTGGTCGAGGGCGAACAGACGACCGACACCCTCGGCGTTCATGATGAACGGACCGACCGCATCGGACGGCTTCGTGGTCGGCGCATAGTCGGGCACATCGATGCCGACCCAACGGTTGCCGTTCCATTGAACGACCGGCTTGCTCGGGTTCCAGGGATTGCCGGCCATGTCGGCACTGGCGCGGTTGTAGAGAATTCGCCGGTTGGCCGGCCAGGCCCAGGCCCAGTTCGGCGCAATCCCCTGCTCGCGCGGGTCCGTCGCGTCGCGCCGCGCCATCTGGTTGCCCTGCTCGGTGTAGCAGCCCGAAAAGATCCAGCAGCCGGACGAGGTCGTGCCGTCGTCGCGCAACTGGGCGAAGCTGTCCAGCAATTCGCCGGCGCGCAACGTGACAGCCCCGGTTTCGTCCTTGAGGTCCACCAGCGCCCGGCCGTTCATGTCCTTGGCCAGTTCCTCGGGGTTGGGGCTCGCCGGATTCGTGTAGTTCCAGGCGAGGTTCAGGATGGGATCTGGAAAAGCGCCGCCCTGCTTGCGATACATTTCCCGCATCCGATGGAAGATCCCCGACATGATCCAGATGTCGGATCGGGCTTCGCCCGGTCCGTCAGCCGCCTTCCAGTGCCATTGCAGCCAACGGGCCGAATTGACGAGCGAGCCGTTTTCCTCGGCAAAGCAGGTCGTCGGCAACTGGAAGACTTCAGTTTGTATCTTGGCCGGGTCGGACGGATTCTGCGGCCCGAAATCCTGCCAGAACCGCGAGGTCTCGGTGTCCAGCGGGTCCATGGTGACCAGGAATTTCAGCCGGCCCAGTGCCCGGCGGATCTTGCCTCTGTCCGGAAACGCCTGCAGCGGGTTGAAGCCCTGGCAGATGTAGCCGTTCATCTCGCCGTTCACCATCATCTCGAAGGCGCGCAGGATGTCGTAGCCGTCATTGTCGAGCTTCGGTAGCCAGTCATAGGCCCAGTCGTTGTCGGCGCGCGCGGCGTCGCCGTAGATCGCCTTCTGGAAGCTGACGAAGAACTTCCGGTAGTTCTGCCAGTAGCTCGTCTGCCCTGGGCGCAGCGGCTTGAATTGCCGTGTCGCCATGTAGCGCTCGAAGGTCGATTCACCGTCCTTCGGCATCGTCAGATAACCGGGCATCGCGGCCGACAGCAGGCCGACATCGGTCAGGCCCTGGATGTTGGAATGGCCGCGCAGCGCGTTCATCCCGCCGCCCGCAACGCCGATATTGCCGAGCAGGAGCTGGACCATTGCCATCGTGCGGATGTTCTGGGACCCGACCGAATGCTGCGTCCATCCCAGCGCAAACAGGCTGGTCAAGGCCTTGTCCGGTGCGGCGGTGCTGGCGATCAGATCGCAGACCTGCAGGTACTTGTCCTGCGGCGTGCCGCAGATGCGCGACACCATCTCGGGCGTGTAGCGCTCGACATGCTTGCGCAAGAGATTGATCACGCAGCGCGGGTGCTGCCACGTGTCGTCGATCCTGGCGTAGCCCCGCTCGTCGAGCTCGTAGTCCCAGCTCGACTTGTCGTAGCTGCGAGCCTGCTCGTTATAGCCGGTGAACAAACCGTCTGCGAAGCCGAAGCCTTCCTTCACGATCAGGCTGGCACTGGAATAGGCCCGCACATAGTCGTGCTGGATCGCGTCCTTCTCCAGCAGAAAGCGGATCACGCCGCTCAGGAAGGCGATATCGGTCCCCGGGCGGATCGGAGCATAGAGGTCGGCCACCGCGGCGGTGCGGGTGAAGCGCGGATCGACCGCGACCAGCTTGGCCTGGTTCTCGATCTTGGCTTCGATCGCCCATTTGAAGCCGCAGGGATGCGCCTCGGCAGCATTGTCACCCATGCACAGCACGACATTGGCGTTCTTGATGTCCTGCCAGGTGTTGGTCATCGCGCCGCGACCGAAGGTGGGGGCCAGACTGGCCACCGTCGGACCGTGTCAAACGCGGGCCTGGTTGTCGAAGACCAGCATGCCGAACGCCCGTGCCACCTTCCACGTCAGATAGGCTGTCTCGGTAGAGGACGCGGAGGCTGCCAGCATGCCCGTGCTGATCCAGCGATTGACCGTGGTTCCGGCGGCGTTCTTCGCGATGAAATTCGTATCGCGATCCTGCTTCATCAGCGTGGCGATACGGTCGAGCGCGAAGTCCCAGGTGACCGGCTTGAAAGCGTTGCTGCCGGGCGCCCGGTACATAGGGACCTTCAGCCGGGTGGGTGCATGGACAATGTCCAGCAGCGCCGACCCTTTCGGGCAAAGCGTGCCGCGATTCACCGGGTGGTCCGGATCGCCCTCGATATGGATGATGTCGGATTTCGCGTTCTTGGCGCGGTCGCCCAGGCTGTAGATCAGGACGCCGCAGGCGACCGAGCAATAAGTGCAGGTATTGCGGGTCTCGCTCGTGGCCGTCAGCTTGAACGGCCGAACGGCCGCCGCCAGGGCTTCGCCGGCTGCGCCAAATCCGACGGCGCCCAGCGTCGACGTCGCCAGCCCGGCAGCGGTGAGCTTGATGAAGCCACGACGTCTCAATTCCACAGGCAACCCTCTCGCGAACATTCACCAGCGTGTGCTGATGCAAATCGAAAGTTCCGTAAAGGTAACCAGTCTTCGGTGGCGGTTCTTCTCGAACCGCACGTTTCTATCGCGAACAAGCGACGGCGGCAACGCCCGGTCGGCCCTTCGGGGACGCTGTTCGAGCGTAGCGAGGCGCTGCCGTCCCGTACCCTTGATTCGCGGCGGCCATACTAAGAACTGCCGATCAGAATTCCGGTACCGAAGACAAGCAGACCTCCCAGGACCACCTGGAGCGCTGCAGACAGTATCGGCGTATCCATCCAGCGATTGCGAATGAAGGCGATGACGGCAAGCTCGACAGCGACGACGCCGCAGGCGACTGTCGTCGCTGTCCAGAAATTCTCGATGAGAAACGGCAGCGCGTGGCCAAGGCCGCCGAGCATCGTCAGCAGACCGCATACGGCGCCGCGCAAGACCGGGCTACCGCGCCCGGTGAGCGAGCCGTTATCGGATAGAGCCTCCGCGAAGCCCATTGAGATACCCGCGCCAATCGCGGCAGCGAGCCCCACGAGGAGTGTCTGCGAGCTATCCTTTGTCGCCAATGCAGCGGCGAACAGCGGCGCCAGAGTGGAAACCGAACCATCCATGAGACCCGCAAGGCCCGGTTGCACGATCTGCAACAGGAACAGCCGCCGCTCCGATTCGTGCTCCTCCTTGTCCACCTCGGCCGTGACGAGTTGCGATTCGAGCTGCACTGCCTTCTCTTCGTGGCGCTTCTCCTCGGCCGCGAGATCACCCAACAGCTGACGGATGGAAGCGTCGGACGAATGGCGGGCCGCCCGGGTATAAAACCGCTTGCTCTCCGCTTCCATCAGCTCGGCTCGCGCACGCACCGCGTCGAGACCAAGCGGACGCAACAGCCACACCGATTTTCGCTCGACGAATCCCCTCACGTCCTGGCGACGGATGAAGGGGATGTGTTCGCCGAACTTTTGTCGGTACAGATCGAGCAGTCGGTGACGATGCCGGTCCTCCTCGTCGGCCATTGCACTGAATAGCTTTGCCGTCCCCGGATAGGCATTGCGCAGGGCGGCGGCGAAGTCGCTGTAGGTCCGATTGTCCTCTTCCTCCAAGGACACGGCGAGCGCCAGCAGCTCTTGTTCCGTTAATTCCGAGAAATTCTTCACGACTGGGCCTCTTGGTCGTCGGCGATAGCCTGCCCCATGCTCACCGCTGCGTCCTTCAGCCCTTCCAGCGCGAGCCGCGGATTACGCGGCAGAAGTTGCCACGATGGAAGTGCGAGTCCTTGTCAGCCAGCACGTCAGCCTTGACGTTGCCGAACGTCGTGTCCGGCTTGCGCTTTATCCCGTCGTAGAAGGCCTGGATGATGTTCTCCTTGAAAAGAGGCTCGCGGGGAAAGGCCGCGACCACGGCCTCGCGCACATTGTCCGGAAACTCCTCATAGGCGATGCCGAGCACGTCCATCTCGACGCCGGCAGTGAGCAGGGCCACGACCGGATGCATGTGCTCGGGAATGCCGGGCGTGGTGTGGAGCGCGATAGCGGTCCACACAAGGTCGATGTCGCTCGGCGCGATGTGGTGGGCCCTGAGAAAGTCGCGCGCGAAATTGGCGCCGTCGACCTCGAAGCGCTCGGTCCGGCTGCTGTGCCGCGGCGTCAGGCCCATGTCATGGAACATGGCGCCGGCGTAGAGCAGCTCGCGGTCGAACGGCAGGCCGCGCCGCAGGCCGGTCAGGGCGGCAAAGCAGTAAACCCGGCTCGAATGATTGAAGAGCAAGTCCGACTCCGTGTCGCGGACGAGTTCGGTGATCCGCCGGCACAGCTTGCTGTCGGGGATGTCGATGCTCCGAATCGCGCCGGCGGAATAGTGCGCAGCCTCGTGTTTCCTATCGGTGATTGTGCTCATGTCACGGCTCCTAGCTCGCGGGCGAAACCAGTCACTCGGCGGCCTGGTCGAGTGCCAGGCCCAAGGCGGCGGCGACGCCGGCGCCATAGGCGGGATCGGCCTTGGCGCAATTGGCGATGTGGCGCTGCTTGACCCCGAGGCGGGCGTCACCCAGTGCGCGGGCGGTGTTCTCGAACAGCAGCCGTTGCTGCTCGCGGCTCATCTTCCTGAACAGGTTGCCCGGCTGCTCATAGTGATCGTCGTCGATGCGATGGTCCCACCAGGTCGCGTCGCCCTCGAGCGGCAGCGGCGGCTCCATCAGGGCCAGGTCGCGGTCCATCCACGCGCCCTTGCTGTTGGGCCAGTAGGTCGGCGTGGCGCCGAGATTGCCGTCGGTCCGCATCGCGCCGTCCCGGTGATAGCTGTGGAATGGGCATTTCGGCGCGTTCACCGGAATGTGGTTGAAATTGACGCCAAGCCGATGACGCTGCGTGTCGCCATAGGAGAAGAGGCGGCCCTGCAGCATCTTGTCGGGCGAGAAGCCGATTCCGGGAACGACGTTGGCCGGCGAGAACGCGGCCTGCTCGATCTCGGCATAGAAGTTGTCGGGCCAACGGTTGAGCTCCATCACGCCGACTTCGATCAGCGGATAGTCGGCCTTCGGCCAAACCTTGGTCAGGTCGAAGGGGTTGTGCCGGTGGCTACGGGCCTCGGCCTCGCTCATCACCTGGATCGACAGCGTCCATTTCGGGAAATTGCCGGCTTCGATCGCCTCGAAGAGATCGCGCCCGTTGCTCTCCCGATCGTTGGCGACGACCGCGGCCGCTTCCTGGTCGGTGAGGTTCGCGATGCCCTGCTGAGAGCGGAAGTGGAATTTCACCCAGACACGCTGGTTGGCAGCGTTGATCATCGAGAACGTGTGGCTGCCGAAGCCATGCATGTGGCGGAAGGATTTCGGGATGCCGCGGTCGGACATGACGATGGTCACCTGGTGCAACGCCTCCGGCAGGAGCGACCAGAAGTCCCAGTTGCTGTCGGCCGAGCGCAGCCCACTGCGCGGATCGCGCTTGATCGCGTGGTTGAGGTCCGAGAAGCGCAGTGGGTCACGGAAGAAGAAGACTGGCGTGTTGTTGCCAACGACATCCCAGTTGCCTTCCTCGGTATAGAACTTGACGGCAAAGCCGCGAATGTCGCGCTCGGCATCGGCCGCGCCGCGCTCGCCCGCGACCGTCGAGAAGCGGGCGAGCAGAGGCGTCTGCTTGCCGACCTGGGAGAAGATCTTTGCCTTGGTGTAGCGGGTGATATCGTTGGTGACGGTGAAAGTGCCATGGGCACCCCAGCCCTTGGCATGCATGCGGCGCTCGGGGATCACCTCACGGTCGAAATGCGCGAGCTTCTCGATCAGCCAGATGTCCTGCAGCAGCGCAGGACCGCGCGGACCCGCTGTCTGAATGTTGGTATTGTCCACCACAGGCATTCCCGTGGCATGGGTCATGGGCGGCGCACGGTCTGTCATAAGGCTCTCCTTCGTTTAGGGGGCTTCAAGATATCGGGCGACGAGAAAACCAGCGGCCGGGCGGCAAAGCCCGGAACGGGCGAGCGCGCCTGCATTTCGACAGGGAACGATGCCGATCCCGGTTGATACCGTCAGCGATGGCCGCCACCACCGCCTCCATGCCCACCACCGCCATGCCCACCGAAGCCACCATGCCCTGCCAGACCATGGCCCCACCCTTCAGCCGCGTGGGCCACTTCGACATGACCATCCCAGTGACCATGATCCCAACCGTGGTGCCAACCGCCCCAGCCCCAATAGGGCGAGTCATATGGCGAGTCATATGCAGAGTAGGCGTAACCGGACACGGGAGCGCTGTAGCCAACGCCCTCCACGCAAGCGGAAAGCAGGAGACCTGTACCGATCAGGAGGGGCAGCGTCGTCGCCCTTCTGCTGCGATTCATCGCAAATCTCCGGTGCTCGAGTTCGTCGATTTTCCACGCCCGTCTCGCCACCCCCGGTCACATTCGGTCGTAGACGTCGACGTAGTTCGTCATTCGGCCGTCTCCATCGCGCAACGCACCCTTGCAGGTCATCTTCTTTTGGTCGGCCGAGAGGCTGCAGGTCAGGATGTCCGTCTGCCCGCTCGGCCCCTTGAACGTCGCCTTAAGGAGGTTTCCGTTCAGGCCGAAAGCCGCCGTCGTGTCGCTGTTGATGGGATAGAACTCGCCGTTGGCTACGGCGTCGAAGGTCTCGACGCTGGTCTGCCCCTGCGTGGCAAGGACGGTGAGCGACCATGTCACGTGCATGCTGTCCGCGCGCGAAATCTCGGCGACGACATCGTTCGGCACGGGCTCGCCGGCAGGCGGGCTGGATTGGGCCCGGTTCCAGTGCCACCGGCCGACAAAGGAGGTGCTATCAGCCAACGCAGGACCGACCGCCAGCGCGACGCAAAGTCCAACGACCCATCTGGTAAGCCCAAGTGCTCTCATTTTGCCTCTCCTGATCCGCTGAATCAGACCTGCCGCCAGGCCGGCTTGCCTGGATCGACCAGTTCGAACTTCACCGGCGCGATCCCAAACAGGGCGATCACGGCCGGCTCCTTCGCCCCACGCTTCACGCCGTCATAGTGCGGTGTGCGGGCAACGCGCCGGACGAAGCTGCCGGCGGCAACGGGAATGGCATTGTTCGGATCGAAATCCGCACCGCTGTTCACCCACCATGTCCCAGACAGAACCAGGGAGAGGCGATCGGTGGCGTAGGAATGCGGCGCACTCATGTAACCGGGATTCCACTTCATCAGCACGAGATACGGCCCCGGTGTGTCCAGGCTGCCATACAAGGTCGCCACCTCCCCGCTATGGGGCGGGCCGTCGCTCCAGGTATTCCACTTGATGGCATCGGAACGCGTGATCGCCGTCTCGGAGGGATCGATCTGGCCAGCACGCGCCGTCGCGTGGAGCAGCGCGAGCGGCAGAGCGGCAAGGAATGGACCGACCAGCAAGTCTCGACGCGCGGGCCCGACGGCGTGGTCCGCGACGCAGACGGAGGCCGGCGTGCGCTTCAAGACATTGTCGGAAAGCACTTCGACGCCTCGGCTCACGAGAGAGTTCCTTGATGACATGCCATCAGAGTAGAGACAGACCTGGAAAACGGCTTTGGCCGTATTGCTGAAACTGGCGCTGATTTGCGCTGATCGCCGCGATCGTCTCCGCCGCTGACGCCGCGGTCGCAAATCTGCACCACGCGCGTGGCGGGTTCTGCGCAAGATCACCCCAAAGGCCGCAAGCTCCCGGAAGCACCGCATCCGCGCGTCACGACATGATGCGCTGATGCGGATCGAGAGATCCGAACGCCCGAAACCGGCACCGTAATCTGATCAGGAGGCATTCCTTGACCGACAAGTCTCGCGTCTTCGTCACCGATCACGAAGCGTCCGCGCGTGCGATGCCAGTGCAGGGCAAGACCGGCTTTGTCGGCCTGGGGCGCATGGGGACGGCCATGGCGGCAAACCTAGCGGCCGCCGGACATCAGGTAATCGCCTATGTCCGTCATCAGGACCGCATGAACAAGCTCGCAGAACTCGGTCTTGAGCCCACAACCGATATCACCGATCTATTCGACTGCGAGATCGTCGTCAGCATGCTGCCGGACGACGACGCCGTTCTCGACGCCGCATTTGGGCACGCGGGCTCCGGCATTGAAGGGTTCGCCGTTGGATTGAGACGCGGCGCAATTCATCTTTCGATGAGCACGATCGGCACAGGCGCTGCGTCCCATCTCGCGAAGGAGCATGCGCGTCACGGGCAAGGTTACGTCGCCGCGCCGGTATTCGGAAATCCGGATGCCGCCAAGGCACGCCAGCTCTTCATCGTTGTCGCCGGAATTCCGGCCGATATCGAGCGCTGCCGGCCGCTCATCGGAAATCTCGGACAACAGACCTTCATTGTCGGCGTCGATCCCGCGCAGGCCAATCTCGTGAAGCTGCTCGGGAATATGATGATGGCCACGACGCTGGAGATGCTCGGCGAAACCGTCGCCGTCCTCCGCAAGCGCGGACTTGACCCAAAGCGTTTCATCGACGTCCTCACCAACACGATGTTTGGCGGGCGCGCCCACAGGATCTACGGCGACAAGATCGTCGCTCGAAGCTACACGCCAGGATTCGCTTTGCCCTTGGCGCTCAAGGACGTCCGACTGGCCCTTGCCGAGGCCGAAAACGCAAGAGCCCCGATGCCATCCGTGAGCATCGTGCGAGATCGCCTCATCACCGGAATCGCCCGCGGCTACACCGATCTCGACTGGACAGCCCTTAGCCTGATCGCTGCCGAGGAAGCGGGCATCAAGGCTGCGCTCTCATGAATCAAAGACCTTGCAACTTCGCTCTCACAACAAGGAGTAAAGATCATGGCTAGCCAAGCCGACATCTCCCGAGTGACCACGGACCTAGCCGCCATTCCCGGTACCACGCTCAAAGTGTCGCCTGTCGCGCTCGGCACCTGGGCCATCGGTGGATGGATGTGGGGTGGAACCGATGAAGCCGAATCCATTTCAACCATCCGGGCGGCGCTCGAGCACGGCATCAACGTCATCGATACCGCGCCAGTCTACGGGTTCGGCCGCTCCGAGGAAATTGTCGGAAAGGCAATCGCCGAAGGGGGCCTGCGGTCCCGCGTCGTCATCGCCACCAAGACCGGCCTTGAATGGCAGCATGGCAGTGTTTTCCGCAACGCTAGCCGCGCGCGCATCTTGCGCGAGGCAGAAGATTCGTTGCGGAGGCTGCGAACCGATCACATCGACATCTACCAGGTTCACTGGCCTGATCCGCTGGTGACGATGGCGGAAACCGCCGAGGCGATGCACACGCTGTTCATTCAGGGAAAGATCGGGGCGATCGGAGTGAGCAATTTCTCGGTCAATCAAATGGAGCGATTCCGTCGTGTCGCGCCCCTGCATGTGTTGCAGTCACCATACAACTTGTTCGAACGCGGCATCGAGGCCGATCTGCTGCCCTATTGCCGCAAAAACAACATCGCGACATTCGGCTACGGCGCGTTGTGCCGTGGCCTCCTGTCAGGACGGATGCGCCCCGACACAACATTCGGCGGCGACGATCTGCGCCGCAGCGATCCGAAGTTCCGCACGCCTCGATTCACCGAATATCTCACCGCCGTGCGACGGTTCGACCGCCTTGCCCGCGGATGCTTCGACAAGCGCGTCATTCATCTGGCGGTCCGCTGGATACTCGACCAGGGTGTCACGACGGCACTCTGGGGTGCACGCCATCCCGAACAACTGCAGCCGGTCGACCAGATAGCAGGGTGGCGGCTCGATGCCGCCGCGCGGACGGAAATTGACCGCATCCTGGGCGAGACGATCGCCGATCCAATCGGCCCGGAGTTCATGGCGCCGCCGACGCGCAGCCTCGCGGCATAGAGAGGAGCACGGCGTTGTTCCGAATTGGCATGCCACTCGCGCTTCTTGCCGGCGCGGTGACGCTCGCACTAGTCGGCTTGAGTAATGCGCAAACGTCGGCCAGCTCGCAGGCCGCCCAACCGGAGGCTTATCACCCAAGCTTCGGCGACCTGATGACCATTGCCATTCAACCACGCCACATAAAGCTGGGATTGGCTGGGCAGGAGAGAAATTGGACCTACGCCGCGTATGAATTTCGGGAGCTGCAGAGCGCTTTTGACAGGGTCGCACGCGCGGTACCGACGTACAGGTCGATGAACACGGCCGATCTGATCAGTGGGACAATCAAGGCGCCGATGGAGGACGTTGCGGCGGCGATCAAAGCTGGCGATGCCGTAAAGTTTGCCGAGACCTACGCCCAACTTACGGCGACCTGCAACGCTTGCCATCAGGCCACCGACCACGGCGCCGTTGTCATACGAGCGCCAAAGGCGTCGCCGTATCCGGATCAGGACTTCGGACCGGCGAAGCCTTGAGACATGGGCCAGTTCGACCAACGGTCGAGACGCTTCGGCGGGCGATCTTCACGACAACAACGACCAAGAGCTGGCAATCCGGCACAAGCAACAGTTCGAATGCATCCAAACTTCTTCGACGTGCTCGGCTCGTAATCCTTCTGTCCCCTGCAAAAGAGGTCCGTCCATGAGCAGAAATCGCGGTGTCGTCTACACCAGGCCCGGAGAAGTCCAGGTTCAGGATATCGCCGACCCGAAATTCGAGAATCCACAAGGCCGGAAGATCGAGCATGGCGTGATCCTGAAGGTCGTCTCGACCAATATCTGCGGATCCGACCAGCACATGGTCCGCGGTCGTACGAGCGCTCCGGCGGGCATGGTGCTCGGCCACGAGATCACGGGCGAGGTGATCGAGAAGGGCTCGGATGTCGAGATGATCGAGGTCGGCGATCTCGTGTCGGTGCCGTTCAACGTCGCCTGCGGACGGTGTCGTGCCTGCCGGGAGACGAATACCGGCGTGTGCCTGACCGTCAACCCTGGTCGCGCGGGCGGGGCTTACGGCTATGTCGATATGGGCGGCTGGATCGGCGGCCAGGCCCGCTACGTCATGGTCCCCTATGCCGACTTCAACCTGCTCAAGTTTCCGGACAAGGACAAGGCCCTGGCCAAGATCATGGACCTGACCATGCTGACGGATATCCTGCCGACCGGCTTCCACGGCGCCCTGATGGCGGGCGTAAAGCCGGGCTCGACGGTCTATGTCGCCGGCGCCGGTCCCGTCGGGCTCGCGGCGGCCGCCTCCGCCCAGCTCCTGGGTGCGGCCGTGATCATGATCGGCGATATGAACGAGGCGCGGCTGAACCACGCCAGAAGGGTCGGCTTCGTCCCGATCGATCTCGCCAAGCACGATCGCCTCGGCGAGCTGGTCGCCGCGGTCGTCGGCGAACCCACGGTGGATTCGGTCATCGATGCGGTGGGCTTCGAAGCCAAGGGCCATGGCGGTGGCGATCAACCAGCCATCGTGCTGAACCAGGCGATGGACATCATCCGCCCGGCCGGCGCCATCGGCATACCGGGATTGTACGTCACCGAGGATCCCGGCGCACACGACGAAGCCGCCAAGACGGGAAGCCTCAGTCTTCGCCTCGGCCTTGGCTGGTCGAAGTCGAACTCCTTCCACACCGGCCAGACGCCCGTCCTGCGCTACAATCGTCAGCTCATGATGGCGCTGCTGGCTGACCGCCTGCCGATCGCGAGGATCGTCAATGCCCAGGCCATCAGCCTTGAGGATGCGCCCAAGGGCTACGCCGAATTCGACAAAGGCATCGCCGCCAAATTCGTGCTCGACCCGCACGGTTTGTTGGTGAAGGCGGCCTGACGATCCTCAATCAGGAGTTCGACTGTCATGCTGACAATGGATAAAGCCCTGCTGATCATTGAAGCGGCGATCGAGAAGGCGAAGGCAATCGGCCAGCCGATGAATGTCGCGATCGTCGATGCCGGCGCCAATCTCGTGGCTTTCATGCGCATGGATGGGGCGTGGCTTGGCAGCATCGACATCGCCATCAACAAGGCCTTCACCGCGAGGGCCTTCGATATCACGACACTGGACCTTGGCCGTAACAGCCAGCCCGGCGGCCAGTTCTTCGGCATCCACGCATCGAACCACGGCCGGGTGATGGTCTTCGCAGGCGGCCTCCCGATCAAGATGAACGGCCAGATCGCCGGCGGCGTCGGCGTCAGCGGCGGCAGCGGTGAGCAGGACCAGGCGGTGGCCGAGGCAGCGGTCGCCGCCTTGTCGTAGCGTACCTATCTCGGGCTCCAGCAAGATTCGCGCCCGCAACCCCAACCTAGCGGCCAGATCGGAGAACTTTGCGATGGATGTCAAAACCCCAATGCTGTCCGGGACGACCATGCGCCCTGTCGGCCTGATCATTCGGCAGAAGGACCCGAACAATCTTGAAATGCCGTTCGATCAGCTCGACGATTTCATCACGCCCTCCGAGCTCTTCTACATACGTAGTCATTTCCTCGTACCCGAGCTTAACGTTGCCTCCTATCGGCTTTCGATACGAGGCGCCGTGCGCCGTGAACTGAGCCTGAGCTATGCCGATATCCGCGCTATGCCGTCACGGACCTGCATCGCCACGCTGGAATGCGCCGGCAACGGCCGCGTATTCCTCGTGCCGCCGGCGCCGGGTGCACAATGGGAGCTCGGTGCGGTCGGCAATGCCCAATGGACTGGTGTTCCACTTTCCGTGCTGCTCGAAAGGGCCGGGCTGGCCGATGAGGTCTGCGAACTCGTGCTCGAAGGCGCCGATCGCGGCGTGCCGAAGGAGGAGCCGAAGCCGCCGGGCACAATCTCCTACGCCCGCAGCATTCCGAGAAATCGGACGCTCGAGCCCGACGTGCTGATCGCCTACTCGATGAACGGACAGGACCTGACGCCCGATCATGGCTATCCGTTGCGCGCCATCGTGCCGGGCCATTACGGCATGGCGTCGGTGAAGTGGCTGACCGACATCATTGCGACCACGCAACCCTTCCAGGGCTACTGGCAGACGTCCGACTACGGCTATTGGGACGATTCCGCCGGAGTACCCGTTCGCCGGCCACTCGCCGAGATGCAGTTGAAAGCCCAGATCGCGCGCCCGCGCGTGTATGAGACGCTCGAGCCTGGTCGATCCTATACGATTTTCGGCGCCGCATGGGCGGGGGACACCGATGTAGCGGAGATCTGGGTCAGCGTCGATGGCGGCACATCGTGGGTGCAAGGCGACTTTCTCGATCCCATAAGCCGGCACGCGTGGCGGCGCTGGAAGTACGAGTGGGTTACGCCGACATATTCCGGTCGCTACACGCTTTTCGCGCGTGCGAAAGGTGCGGACCAACGCATTCAGCCCGACAATCACCATCCGAATTTCGGCAGCTACGTGATCGATCACCCGCTGCCGATTGAGGTCTTTATCACCGAGCCTTCTTCCGCCGCAGTCTGCAACAGCGCGACCGCGAAATCGTAGTTCATGATGTGGATCACCTGGTTCCACGCCAGCATCCGGCCGCGCCACGTCACGATGGGCTGGCACGCGACTGCACCTGGGCGCTGTCCCATACGAAAGTATGAGCCGTCGACCCTGCCGCCGGCGTGCGAACGCGAAAGTGCTTTGCCGCTTTGAAAAGACCTCCCTCCGAGTTTCAGCGAGGATCGTGCCCGCGGAAACGAGTTGTTCGTCACTCCCTGCAGGCGTGCCTCCCCCCGATCATCACGCCTGCTCGCCGGGCGACTTTCCCTGCTGCCCCACCCAAGTCGCCCGGCGATTTCCACATCGACAAACATCTATCGCCGCCTGCGACAAGCATGGGTTGTACGCATACCAATGTATACTTTCCGTGCAGGCGCCACCGTCGCTACTCTTGGGAGGGTCACAAGATGACGACGTTCGGTCCTACGTGGCGGCCTCAGTCCGCCACGATCCTCGTCTATGCTGTTGCGATAATTTCGGTGACGGCGGCGCTGGTCGCTGGACTGCTGCTGGAGGGCTTGCTGCATACCATTCCCTCCGTGTCGCTGTTCCTATGTGCGATCATGTTCGCCGCCTGGTTCGGTGGCCTCGGCCCGAGTGTGCTGGCGACCGTCGCGGCTCTCGTATCGTTCACCTATTTTTTTGTCGATTCCGATTCCCTGAGAATGGCTTCCAGCGACATTCCCCGTATCGTTCTGTTCGGCGTCACCGCGATCTTCGTGGTCTCGCTCAGCGCCGCGCGAAGACGCAACGAGGAATCGCTCCGGCGGGCGCGCGATCAATTGCTAGGCGCGCTTCAGGAGCAGGCGCGCCTCAACGAGGCGCTGCGGGCCGAGAACGCCGAGCGCCGGCGCATCCAAGCCTATCTCGACGAGGCACAACGGCTCAGCCGCACCGGTACTTTCAGCTGGAAGCTCGCCACCGGCGATATCTTCTGGTCGAAGGAAGGTTGCAGAATGATGGCAGCCGGACCCGCTGGAGTGCCGCCAATCGATGTGCTCCTGCAGTGGGTGCACAAGGACGATCTGGCGATCGTGCAGCACGAATTCGAGCGGGTCCGACGGGGTGAGCTGGAATACGACTATGAGTTTCGCTGGCTGCCCCCGACAGGTGCACCGCGGCATCTCCACATCCGTGCCCGCCGGGTGCGTCTCGAGTCGGGCGACGACGAGATCGTCGGCGCGCTGATGGACGTCTCCGAAACGCGCGAGGCGCAGGAGTGCCTGCATACGGCACAAACCGCGCTTGCCCATGCCGCGCGCGTGGCCACCCTAGGCGAGATGAGTGCCTCGATCGCCCACGAGGTCAACCAGCCGCTGGCGGGCATCGTCACCAACGGCGAAGCTGCGCTGCGCTGGCTTGACCGCGGCGAACCGGAGTTCGGCGAGGTGCGCGGCGCGATCGAGCGCATGGTTCGCGACGGTGAGCGCGCCAGCCAGGTAGTCAAGCGCCTGCGCGCGCTTGCCAGGAAGGCGCCGGCCCAAACCATGCACCTCGACCTGAACGAGGTCATCGCCGAGAGCGTTGCCCTGGTCCAGCACGAGATCCACAATCGTCGCACTGCATTGCAACTCGATCTCGCATCCAGCCTGCCGGCGGTCGTCGCCGACCGCGTCGAGCTGCAGCAGGTCGTCATCAATCTGGTCACAAACAGCGTGCAGGCGATGGAAGCCGTGCCCGACCGGCCGCGCCATCTTGTGGTCCGATCCTTCGCCCAGGCCGACGAGGTCGTCGTCTCTGTCCGGGATTCCGGCATCGGCATCGAGCCGTCCAGCATGGGCCGCCTGTTCAATGCCTTCTTCACGACCAAAGCCGACGGCATGGGTATGGGGCTGTCGATCTGCCGCTCAATCATCCAATCCCATGGAGGGCGCATATGGGCGTCGAACAATACAGGGCCGGGAATGACCTTCCAGTTCGCCCTGCCTCTCAAGGCCGGCGAAACATCATGAGCCGCGTCTCGCAGGTCCCGGGCATGGCCAAGGTCGCCGCGCCGATCGTCTTCGTCGTCGACGACGAACCGTCGGTGCGCCAAGCGTTGAGCGGCCTGTTTCGCTCGGTCGGCCTGCAGGTCGAGCTCTTCGGCTCGGCCGCGGAATTCCTGCAGCGCAAGCAGCCGGACGGTGCGAGCTGCCTAGTGCTCGACATAAGGCTGCCGGGCGTGAGCGGCCTCGACTTCCAAGGCCAGCTATTGAAGGCGAATATCCGCACGCCAATCATCTTCATGACCGGCCATGGCGACATCCCGATGTCGGTGCGGGCCATGAAAGCCGGCGCCGTCGACTTCCTAGCCAAGCCGTTCCGCGACCAGGACATGCTGGATGCCGTGGCCGCCGCCATCCAGCGCGACCAGCACGCCCGGCAAGCGGACGACGCCGCGTCGGCGCTGCGCGCGGCCTACGATTTGCTAACCGTGCGCGAGCGGGAGGTGATGGCGCTGGTCTGCTCCGGGTGGATTAACAAGCAGGTAGCTGCCCAGCTCGGTCTCAGCGAGATCACGGTCAAGATCCATCGCGGCCAGGTCATGCGGAAGATGAGAGCAAAATCCCTGGCCGACCTTGTAAGGATGGCCGAAAGCCTCAAGCTGAACCTGAAGGCACATCCATCGTAGACGTTCGTATGGTCGCGGCGACGTCGACCGGTCATGCTGTCGCCCAATTTATCGTGCGCGTCGCCCCGCAATTGCGACCGCCATCGGAGGACGCCCAGTGCCGAGAGCCGCCATCATCTCCATTGTCGACGACGACGAGTCCGTCCGCGCGGCGATGAGCAGCCTCATCCGCTCGCTGGGCTACGAAGCCCGCGAATTCGACTCGGCCGAAGCTTTCCTCGCGTCGCCCCGTCGGCAAGACACGGCGTGCCTGATCGCCGACATCCATATGCCGGCAATGAGCGGGCTGGACTTGCAGGACATGCTTCTTGCCCAGGAACAGGTGGTGCCGATCATCTTCATCACTGCCTTTCCTGCGGACAGCCTGCGCCGGCGCGCCGAGGCGGCGGGCGCTGCGGGATTCTTCAGCAAACCCGTCGACAGCCAAATGATTATCCGCTGCCTCGATGCCGCGCTGGGCAGCTCCGGTCCGTGAATCGTATCACCCCCGACCATGGCTGGCGTCTCCTGGCTCGCATCTCTTGTTCTATGCGCAGATGTTCGCGCTGCCGCTGATCGCCTGGACGATGCTATCGGCGGGCAGATAGACCCTCGCCATGGTCGGCAGCGTTCATCCGCCCCGGCCTGTCGGCTTCGATCCCGCGCGGTTTGCGCTGATGCGGCGGCCCTACACCTTTCTTGCCCTTATCCACTTCCTAACCATCCTGGTGTATTTCGGCGCCGGCCCGTTCCATGCCCGGGTCGGGCGCGCTGGCGCATTCCGAAGCATGGTGCCCTAGCGCTAGCCGGCGCCAGCGGTGCGGAGTCCCGCCAGCAAAGCGCTTGAAGACCGTGGTGAAATGGGCCTGGGTCTGAAAGCCGACGCTCAGCGCGACATCGACCAGCGGTCGTTCGGAATTGCGCAGCAGCTCCTGCGCGCGCTCGATCCGTCGTTGCAAGACGAAATCGTGTGGCCGCATGCCGGTACCTGCTCGGAACTGGGCAGCGAAATGCATGCGGGTAAGGCCGGCGGCGGCCGCCATGTCTGCCAAGGTGATGCGACTGGACAGATGAGCATCGACATGGTCCGCAACCCGCTTCATTCGCCAGTTCTGAAGCGGTGTGCAGCGGCGGCTCGCTCTGGGACTCTCGGTCGAAGGTATCGGCGCGGCGACATCGCGTTGCACCGAAATGAGGATAAAAATCCGGTCGAAGGCCAATCCGATGGCGGTATGTTGGGCCAACTGAACTAGCATGGCCTGCCTCCTCTTGAGATCGCAGGCATAGATGACATTATTTGGAGAGCGACATCTATTGTACGCATAGTCGGTCGACCTAATACTAGCGTATGCCGCTCAGGCTCATTCTTTCTCGCATTCGAGCGCGGGAAATGGCGGCCGAGGTAGCAATCTCGACGGCATACTCTTTGGGTTTCCGTACGTGGTCTTGCGGGACGCTCGACTCGCGCATCAGCTTGTCGATTTCGTTGTGGTCGGTAGTCAGCAGAACCAGCGCGTCATGCGGATCGACCCCTCCGAGGCGGCTTGGACGAGAGCCAAGCCCCCTGAGCTGCGGAAGCATTCAAGGGCAAGAACACCACTTGCGAAGTTCCCAAAGCAGATGAAGCGGACAGTTGGCGCACTGCGCCAGCAGGCGCTCAAGCTGGGTATCGGTCTCGGACACCGGCGCTGAATCGTTAACGCTTCAGTCTACCTGCGCTGCCATCTCTCCGTTAGGGCTGTAGTTTGTAGAAAGGCCAGAGCCGGCGTTGGCATATCGCGCAGCTCGTTCTTCTCCTTCTCTGAGACACTCGTCCGAGCAATAGTGCCGCGCGCAGTTTCGGCCCTTGTAAATATTACGCACGCCACGAAGCATTCCTGTGCACCAGTGACAGTGCGTGGGCATGTCATTTAGATGCAGAGGCTCGGGCTCTCTAAGCCGATATAGCATGATTGCCTCCTATGGAAATTGGGATGGCAGTGCGCCATCACCAGGGAAGCTTCTCGAAAAACATTCCTGAAACGGCTGCGAGAGGCGCATGCCGTGTCGCCCTTCATTCAAAGCACACCTTTACCAGCGCATTCGGAAAAGTCTTCTATCCACGGGTGTGAAGACATGCATACGTCCGTGAGATGCGAACGAACCTCTGTAGGTGTCCTCTCATACCAAAGGAAAGCCCCGGCGCTGCGGCCGGGGCTTCAGGTGTGGATACCCAATCGATCCTCGATTTTGCGCTCGCTTCAGGCGCCCATCGTGCAGGTGGGGCGGCGAGTCCTTGATGCCGCGCAGCGGGAAGGTCTTGATGGCTCCATCGCTTGTGGCTTGCACGCCGTTGATCATCACCGGCTTGAAGAAGTGCTCGGTCTTGAGATCGTGCATCAGATTGTCGGTGTAATAGGGCGCCGCGTGGCAGGTGCTGCACCGTCCTTTGCCGAAGAAGATCTCCTGGCCGCGCAGCTCGGCGGGCGTGGCCTTGCTCGGATCGAGCATGCCGAACACGTCCAGCTTGGAGGCTGGCGGGAAACCCAACTCCTCCTGGAATTCCGCCATCAGGTCGACCTGATTGAGGCGATCGAGGGGATTCATGCCCTTCTTGGCCGCGATCACGTGGTCGCCATCGAAATATGCCCCGGCCTGCTCGAACTGGGTGAAATCCTCGATCGTCTTGAGGGCGCGCTGCGAACCGAACAGCCGCTGGATTTGCACGCCGCGCAGTGGCGGGGTGACGATGCGATGGTGGGATTCTTGGGGACGGGCATCGCAAGGCGACCGACCGCACGCTCAACAAGGCGCCGTCCCGCGCCTATCGCTGGCAGAGACTGCTCGACGACGGCGTCTACGTCAGCATCACGGAGATGGCGGACAAGGAGCGCATTAACCCGTCCTACCTCTCGCGGACGATCCGGCTATCGCTCCTGGCACCGGACATCGTGGAGACCATCCTGAACGGCACGCAACGCTACAGCTTGCAGACCTCGATGGGCCGTTCTCGATCGATTGGAAGCAATCTTTGGCCTCAGTCCTGGTCCGGCGCCAGCGCCGCCACTTCGACGTCGTGGCCGAGGTCGCGAAAGGTCCGTCGCATCTCCTCGAGGGCGAAGGCGAGCGCGAAGAAACGCTCCACCGCCTCATCGGTTAGTTCGCGGGTGAAACCCTCGCGGCGCAGCGCCGTGGTCTCGGCCAAAGCCGCGACGAACGCCGTCTCGAGCTCGGCCACCGACGGGCTCGGCCGGCGGGCTGCCAGGGCCATGCCGCTTGCCCTTAGATAGTTACTCCCCGCACGACCGATGGCGGCAAGCTTGGGCGCCAGCCTTCCCTGAACCGGCTCGGGCAACGGGTCCCCTCGGGCGATACGGCCGACCGTGACCACGTCATGGCGCAGCCGCAGCAAGGTGCGCCTGAGCGGCTGCGTGTCCGGCTCGACCGAGAGCCGCGCCGAGCGCTCGCGCTCGCCTTCTGCGGCGCTGGCGGTGAACTCGACCAGCGACTGGCCGATGCTGTCATAGGTCCGCCGCAGGGCCTCGATGTCGGCGGCGGTGAGCGGACCGGCCAGCACGCGGCCGACCGCCTGCGCCAAGAGGTCGAGCGTGCGCGCCGCCTCCTGCCGCGCCAGACGATGGCCGCCAGCGGGCAACACCAGGAAGGCCACGACCAGGCCCACGATCACGCCCAGCCCGACCTCCAGCACGCGGTAGATCGCCGAATCGAGCGGCCCGGCATGGGCGAGCGCCGGCATCAGCACGACGATGATCGACGCCACCGGCACGGCATTGAGATTGCGCTTCAGGGCCGCCACCAAGGCGACCGGCGCCACAGCGAGGACCAGCACCAGCAGAAGCGCCACCTCGCTGTTGTGGGGAATCAGGAGCGCCAGCGCCGCACCATAGATCGTGCCGCCCACCGTACCCACGAAGTAATCGATCGACGTCTTGAGCGAGCGGCCGATGCTCATCTGGGTGACGATCAGGGCGGTGAGCACGGTCCACAGCGGCAGCGGCAGTGACACAGCTTGTGCGATCCCGAGACCCGCCACGGCGGCCACCGTCATGCGCACGGTCAGCGCTAGCTGCACCCGGTGTTTGCGCATCCAGGCGCGCAGCCAGCGGCGGAAGATTTCCAGACGGTTCACGGGCCCTGAGAAAAGATCCTTAAGGCCTCTGCCGGTAAATAACAGTCGCAGTGCCCAAATCACGATACGCTGTCCGGGTGGGCGGGCACCGTGAAGTTAAAAATGACGCCCCGGGGCTGGTTGGCGGTCACCCACAAGCGGCCGCCATGAGCTTCGATGATCGAACGGCAGATCGACAGCCCCATGCCCAAACCGTCGGGCTTCGTCGTGTGGAAGGGAGCGAAGAGCTGCTCGAGATTCGCCGGCGCCATGCCTGGCCCGGAATCCTTCACCGCGACCAGCACGCCGCTCGGTTCGGCCCGATCGGTGGTGATGGACAGCTCTCGTGGCCCTTGCTCGACCATGCCCATTGCCTGGACGGCGTTGACGATGAGGTTGAGGACGACTTGCTGCAACTGTACGCGATCCCCTTCAATCAAGGGCAAACCCTCCCCGAATGCAGTCCGCACCGCCGCGCCATGTTTGGCCGCTTCGCCACGGGTAAGCTCGATCACCTCGCAGATCGCCTCGTTGATATCCACCCGGTCCTTCCGTGAGGGCGCCTTTTTGACGATGTCGCGGATTCGGCCGATGACGTCGCCGGCGCGATTGGCGTTCTTGACGATAGAGCCGAGCGCCTGCCGGGCCTCCTCCAGATCCGGCGGTCGTGCCGCCAGCCAGCGCAGCGCCGCCTGGGCGTTGGTGAACGCCGCGGCGATGGGCTGGCTCACTTCATGGGCGATCGAGGCGGTGAGCTGCCCCATGGTGGCGACGCGGTTGGCGTGCGCGACCTCCATCTGCATCTCGCGGTAACGCCGCTCGCTCTCGCGGGCTTCGGCTTCCGCCAGCTTGCGCTCACTCAGATCAAGCACGAAGGCGACGCCCTGGTCTCGTTGTTCGTCGAACGCGGCCGAACCGATCAGCGCCGGCATTCGGCTGCCGTCCTTGCGGAAATACTCCCGCTCGTAGGGTTGGACCGTTCCGGTCCTCTTTAGCTCGGCCGCTGCCCGCCCATGGCGGTCCCGCCATTCCGGTGGCGTCAGGTCCGTCCAGCGGACGCGCGCCCCGACGAACTCGTCACGGTCGTATCCCACCATCCGCAGGAATGCGTCATTGGCCTCCAGAATGCGATCTTCGACATCGAAAATGAAGATGCCGATAATGTTGGCCTCGACCAGGCGCCGGACCTTCGCTTCGCGTTCCGCGAGATCGCGGTACAAATCTGCGAGATCGCGGTACAGGCGGGTATTCTCCAGCGAGATCGCCGCCTGCGAGGCGAGCAGCTTGAGGACCGCGAGCCGGGCGGGAGCGAAGACACGGGGGGCCAGGTTGTTCTCGAGGTACAGCACGCCGATGAGCTTGGCCTGGTTGAGCAACGGCACGCAGAGGATGGAACGAGCCTGGCGCTGACGAATATAGGGATCCGCGGCAAACGGGGACTGGGCCGTGGCGTCGTCGAGAATGACGCTCTCCTGCGTGCGCAGGACGTAATGGAGGACCGACTCTGACAACGCTGCCGCGCTCACGGGCTGGTCGCGCAGATGCACGGTGACGGCGTCGCCGCTGGTGGTGGCTTCCGCCGCGATTCGCGGCTCATCCCCTCTTGGGAGAATCAACAGCCCGTGCTCGGCACCCGCCTGCTCGATCGCGGTGCGCATGAGTGTGTCCAGCAGCTTGTCGAGGACGACCTCGCCCGACACCGCTTGCGAAACTTTGATCACGGTCGCGAGATCCAGGCGTTCGACGGATGCCTCGATCATGCTCGTCGACCCGGCAACAGGCGACTCATCAATGAGCTGCGGGTATGAGTGATCGAGCTGCCTTACCTTGCCGTCGGCGCCCCAGCGGACATAGCAAGAACGCGCGTTTCGCAGGTAGAGACGCGCGAATTCATCGAAGCCACGGGCCGCGTAGAAGCGCGCGGCCACTTCGCAAGCGAGCGCCTCATTATGGACAAAGCCGTTTGCGCGGGTCGAGCGGATGGCCTGTTCGTATAGACGTTCGGCATCGAGGTCGCGGCCCTCCAAGCGGGCGATCTCGGCGCCAACCAGTGCGGCGCGGTTCTCGAAATTCTCAGGGCAGTGCTCAGCCCAGATCTGGAGTTGCCGGTGGTGCGCGGCCAAGGCTTCCCAGTGACGGGCTCGCTCTGCAGCGGGCGCCGCATGGCAGAGTGCGGCTTGCGCCAGCGAATCATAAAGATGGTATTCAGCCCGTTCAAAGATGGTTGGCGATAGCCAGAGGAGGCGCTCTGCCTTCCTGGCCGCCGCCACCGCGGCGAGGGGTTCTTCGGCGAGGACAAGTGTTTGTAGCTTTCGGATCCAATACAACCAAGCGGCGATCGGAACCTCCTCAAGATGTTGTTCGAACCGTTGCTCATCGAATCCGGCGCCGCTGAAGGAGCCGAAGACCGCGGTCTGGCCGCGAAGAACCCGGACAAGCCCGAACTGCGCGGTGATGAGGTCGACGACGAGGTCGAACTTCGCTTGGTGCGCGAAGGCGAGCCCGGCCTCAGCCTCGCGCTGCACTTCGGCGAGCGGATTGCCGCTGGCGAGAAGTTGGCTAAGGACGTGGTTGCCGCTAAAGGCCGCGTAGCTGAGATCGCCTGCCCGAAGCGCCGCGTCGAAGGCGTGCTGCGCGATTGCGCGACCCATTGGGAAATGCCGAATCGAAGGCTTCGCAAGGGTCCCGAACGCCAGGTAGACGCGGGGCTTGAGGCGGTCCCCTCCACGCTGCTCCACCATCTCGAGCCCAAGCTGGCCGAAGCGGAACCCTGCCTTGTAGTCACCGAAGAACAGGCCCAGCACGTTGGCGACCGTTGTGTACGCGTAGCACGATGCGTCGCTGTTTCCATGCTCCAGGCTGAGCGTCACCATTCGGCCGACGACAAGTGCGCGCAGGTTCTCGTCGGTAAACAACGCTGGCGTCACGAGCGAGGTGAGGACATCCATTGTCGCGCATGCGACCGGATCGGCCATTGGCGGCAGGTCAAGCAGCGACTCGATTGGGCGGTCGCCGAGCTGCTGCCATACCCGCGCGTATTCCTGCCGGACCTCGTCCGTCGTCGGATGCGCCAACCAAGCGATGCCCACGCGGTGCAAGTAGTCGAGGCCGACCGCGACGGCCCGGTCGCTTCTGCCTAGAGGCATGAGGAGATTGACCCGCAGCCGGGTGACGGTGGCTAGGTCGGCGAGGCTGACCGCACGGCCTGCCAGTTCGGCGAGGCGCGCTTCCGCTTCCCCAAGCGCGCCGGTGAGGAATTCACATTCGGCGCGGTGCAGCTCGAGTGCGAAAGTGAGCTCGTGTCGGCATTCCCAGGCATTTTCCGGCAGCAGTGCTGCGCCGGCGACGAGATATGTGAGCGCCGAGGCGTAGGCCGTGGAAGCCTTGGCGCGCTTGCCCGCGATCAGGTTGAACTCGGCCAGTTGCTCGCGCTCATCTCGTGTGGCCATCAAAGCCGCGCCGCGATTGAGCTGATTGACAATCTCGAAGATCGCCTCCTCCCGCTTCTCCAGCGGCGTATGCGCCGCAAGCAACCTCCCTATTCGAAGATGCGCCTCGCTGCGCAGCTCCTCCGGGACCAGCAAATAGGCGGCTTCTTGAATGCGATCGTGGACGAACTTGTAGGAGCGGTCCGATCGCTGGATCAGTTCGAGACGGACCGCCTCCCTCAGATCCGCATGGATCTGCTGCTCCAATGCTCCCTGCACGAGCGAAAGTGTCGATACCTCGGCCGTGTTTCCCAGGCACGCCAGCGTCTGCAAAGCTCTCTGCACACCGTCAGCCAGCCTGCCTATCTTGCCCACCATGAGGTCCACGACGTTCTCGGTGTACGCCTTCGCGTGGATGTGCTCGACGTCCCAGCACCAGCGCGCCTGGTCATGCTCGAACCTGAGTAGTCCTTCTTCAGACAGCGATTGGAGAAACTGGATCAGGAAGAACGGGTTGCCGACCGTCTTTTCGTGCAGCAACGCCGCCAGCTCGGCCGAGCGCGCCGGCTCGCACCGCAGCGCATCTGCGACCAGCTGACCCGCATGGTCAGGAGCGAGCGGTACCAGGCGGATCTCCTGCACCCGTGCTCCGGCGCGGCGGATGGCGTCGAGCTTGCGCATCAACGGATGGGCGGCAGTAACTTCGTTGTCGCGATAGGCACCGATCAGCATGAGGTGCTGCCGATCCGGCCGGGTCAACAGATCCTCCAGCAGATCGAGCGTCGCCGCGTCGAGCCACTGCAAGTCGTCGAGGAAGAGCGCGAGTGGGTGCTCGGGCCGGGCAAAGACGCCGACGAAGCGCCGCAAGACCAGCTGGAACCGCCGTTGCGCGTCCTGTGGCGGCAGCTCCGGGACCGCCGCCTGGTCTCCGATGATGAGCCTCAGCTCCGGGACGAGATCGACCATCAGCTGTCCGTTCGGGCCGAGCGCCTCCTGGAGGGCGTCGCGCCAATCGCTCAGCTCAGTGTCGCTGCTGGCGAGAAGAGGCCGGATCAGGCTCTGAAAAGCCTGGGCAACCGTCGAATACGGAATGTCACGCTTGGACTGGTCGAATTTGCCGGACGCGAAAAGGCCGTGCGGCACCAGCACCTTGTGCAACTCGTTGACGACCGAAGATTTGCCAATTCCGGAATGGCCGGAGACCAGCACCAACTCGGGCGCGCCGCTCTTGACGACGCGATCGAAAGCAGCGGGCAAGGCCTCGACCTCGCGCTCACGGCCGTAAAGCTTCTCGGGAATCAGCAGCCGGTCGGAGATGTCGCGTTCGCCGAGCGGGAATTCGTCAATCCAGCCCCGCGTTTCCCATTGCCTGAGACAGCGATCGAGATCGTGCTCGATGCCGGAGGCAGTCTGGTAGCGTTCCTCGGCGGTCTTGGCGAGCAGCTTCATGATGATGTGCGAGACCGCGGCCGGGACATTCTCCAACCGCTCGCTGGGCGCCATCGGCTTCCTGGCGATATGGCAGTGCAGCCATTCCATCGGCTCGGACGCGGTGAACGGCAGAGATCCCGTGAGCATCTGGTACAGCGTGACCCCCATCGAGTAGAGGTCGCTGCGCGCATCGATCGAGCGGTTCATCCGGCCGGCCTGTTCGGGCGCCATGTAGGCAAGAGTGCCGGCGATGGTCTCGGGCGGCTCTGGCGCCGGCCGCTCGCGCAGCAGCCGCGAGGCGATGCCGAACCCGGTGAGCCTGACTTCGCCCGTCGTGCGGTTGACGAAGATATTGGCCGGCTTGATGTCCTTGTGGATGAGGCCGCGCCGGTGCGCCTTGCCGAGAGCGCTGGTAATGCCGATGGCGAAGCGCAAGAAGCGTCTCAGCTCCAGGGGCGCCCCGAGCAACCGGTGCAGCGGCTCGCTGCCGGTGTCCTCGAGCACCAGCATGGTTCGACCGCGCTCGCGAACGAGCTCGAGCGGCCGCACCGCCCACGCCCCGTCCAGCTCGTCCTTCAATCCATGTTCGTGAACAAGGCGATCGAGGGTGGCACGTGCCGGATGTTCCGCGGCAGGCAGCACGGCCAGGACGGAGGCCCGTTGACCGTCGGCATTGCGCTCTCCCCTGCAGAAGACGCGTTCGTCGTCCTCCCACAAGACCTGGAGGCCACTAACTCCACCAGCGCCGAACGAAGAGGATGGATTCATCTGCCGGATCCGCCGTCAGGTCAGTGGCCGCCTTTGCTGAAAGGGTACTACTGAAGAGCGCTGAATGCAGGCGTTTGCCGCTCCAGGACCAGCTCGGGACGAACCCGTTAGTTGCTAGCCTTCACGGCCGCCCGATGTACTCGATGCACAAAATGAATTATGCGATCGGTCAGACCTCGGAGCGTCCAAGTCCGGTGTAGCATCGCGCAGCCTTCGGGGCGAGCGTCCTCGACTATGACCTGGCTTCGACGCCGCGAAGATTACAGATCGGCACAGGCGTAGGTGTTGATTTCCATGCCGACGGCGATCTCGACGACGCGAGGTGTTTTCCAGGCCATGACGTTTCTCCTTGCGGTGGGATGAACATGTCGATGATCCTATGGATGGACTCGATTAGACGCTTGTTCTGAATTGCCGAATTTGTTGTTGGATTTTTCGATTAGCGAGGGTGGAGCGGCTTCGAAGTCGCCCGACGCACGGACGGTATGTTGCGGCCGGCATCAGAGATCGCCCAACGGGTATCAGGCGCCGATCAGCGCAAAACGGCGCCACCTTCGGCCATACGGTTAAGGCCATTTCTGACGACCGTGGTGGCGGAGCCGGCGAGTAGCGACTTGTTCCTTAACAACCCGTCATGCATGCTGGGTTCTTCACGTCGGGACGGGGATCGCCGACGAACATGCTCCGGTTCGGCATCTTGATCGCGCTCAGCGTCTTGGCGTCGAGCATCGCATCCGCCGGAAGCAGTCCGTTTAGATTGAGGATGTAGGCGGAGACCGCATAGACGTCCTCGTTGCTTAGCGATTGCGGCGCGTTCTGCGGCATGGCGCGGCGGATGTAGTCGAACAGTGTCGGCGCGTACGGCCAATAGCTGCCGACGGTCCTGATCGGCTTTGGCGTCGCCAGCGTGCCCTGCCCGCCCACCAACTTATCGCCAACCCCGCCTTCGCCTCTTGCACCGTGGCAGGCCGCGCATTGCTGATCGAACACCTTGCGCCCGTGACTAACGCTGCCGCTTCCCGCCGGAAGGTTATGGCCGTCGCGATCGATATCGATGTTCCAGCCCGCGATCTCCGCCGGCGTCGCTGGTCGACCGATGCCGTAGGGGCTTTGCGCCTGTGCACGTGTAACGGCCGCCAACGCAAGCACGGCGAGCACCGCGACATGGAACTCACGCCTTGGCATTGGACACCTCGCCATCCGCTGCGATGCGCCAGGGCCAAATGGCGTTGTTGTGGTAGTAGTAATTGTCGCCACGCACCGCGAGAAGCTCGGCCAATGTCGGCTGGACGTAACCGGTCTCATCTGTTGCGCGACTTTGAATCACAGCCGGTTTGCCATCCCACTGCCAGGGGAACCTGAAGCGGGTCAGGGCCCGCGTCAGCACCGGCTCCTGCAGCTGCGCTTCCTGCCAGCTCCTGCCGTCATCGACCGAGAGGTCGACCCGCTTGACCTTGCCATGTCCGCTCCAGGCGATGCCGCTGATCTCGTGAAAGCCTATGGCGCTCAGCCGCTGGCCGCCCGAGGGCCGAGTGATGATGGATTTGGCTTCCATGTAGAACGTGAACTCGCGCGCCGACCCGTCCGGCATCAGGTCGGTATATTTGGATGTTTCTTCGCGTGAGTAAGTCGGCTCCGCAGCGACGCGCAGACGGCGCAGCCACTTTACGCTCATGTTGCCTTCAAAACCTGGCAACAGCAGCCGCAGCGGATAGCCTTGCTGCGGGCGCAGCCGTTCACCGTTCTGGCTGTATACCAGCATCGCGTCTTCGAGACATTTTTCGATTGGAACGCTGCGCGTCATCGCCGCGGAATCCGCACCTTCGGCGACGACCCACTTCGCGCCCGGCTGCAATCCCGCCTCCTGCAAAACGAGGTTCAGGCGCACCCCGGTCCATTCGGCACAACTCAAGAGACCGACGAGGTCGGATGCCGTCTTGCCGTAGGGCTTCGTGTAGGTGGGATTGCCAGAGCACTCGAGAAAATAGATGTGCGATTCCGAAGGGAAGCGCCGGATGTCATCCATGGTGAAGAGCAGCGGTCTATCGACCAAGCCATGCAGCAGCAGTCGATGCTGCGCCGGATCGATCGCGGGCACCCCGCCATGATGACGTTCGTAGAACAGTCCGTTTGGCGTGATGATGCCATCGAGATCCTGCAGCGGCGTCCGCCCGGACGCGGATAGATATTGCGGCAGATCCTTCGGGATATTCTTGATGACACCCTTCTCGAACGGCGAAGGCGTTCCATAGAGCTGGCTTCCCATCGGATCGCCCGGCGTCTTCATCCATTCCGGGACGTTGGGTGGGAGGTTGTCGACATTATCGTCGGCCGCCAGCGCTTCGCCACCGGCGAGACCGCCCGCCATGACGGCTCCGCCCACCAACACTCCACCTTCACGCAGAAATCGCCGGCGCGATGGCAGGGCAAGATCATCGTCGACGTCGGTCGGTTCGGTCATCGCGCGTCCTCCGTTCGAATGCGGCGCCTATGGAACACCGAGCAAGGCGCCGCTTGCCGGGGATTGCTGCTCTTGCGCCATTCTTGCCGCTTTATGGGCCTGCATCGGGCGGGGCCGGCCGCCGAACGAGGTGCGGCGTTGCCATCACTCGTCCCCATCCCTCGCCAAGGTTCGGCTGCCCGATCGCAAACCTAGGTATGCTCTTCTGAGACCAATGGAACATACGAATGAACCTTCGTGCAATGGTCGGACCCGTCTCTCCGTGACTAAGCTCGTAGTGGACCTTGGGTAACCGAACGGTATTGCAATGACACTCCATAGCCCCAGCCGCAACACACCTGACCGGATGAATCTGCCCTTCAGCGGAAAAGCGATTCGTCCGATACTTGTGTCGTTTCCCATCGCCTATTTCACGGCCGCTTTTGTCACCGATCTGGCCTATTGGCAGACCGCAGATGTGATGTGGGAGTCGTTCTCCGACTGGCTGATCACTGCCGGCCTGGTCACGGCAGGCTTTGCGGTCATGGTTTTCGTGATTGACCTTGTTCTCGGCAAACGGAGTCGTGCGCTGGCCTGGCCTCACACGGTCGGCTACGTGCTCGCCGTCTTGCTCTCCTTGCTGAATGCGTTCGTTCACAGCCGTGACGGTTACACCGCGGTGGTACCAACAGGCTTGACCCTTTCGGCGCTCGTCGTCGCCATTCTGTTTATCACGGGCTGGGCGGGTCGGGCGCTGATCGCTCACCATCGCGAGGGAGCAGACCTATGATGCGTATCCTCAAGATTACACATTCAGCGACGTGGCCGCGTCTGGCCATCGTCGCCATCGTCGGGTTGGGACTTGCCGGCTGCTATGACAATGGCGGCGATCCGAAGATTCAGATCGGTGCTAATCCCGTGTTGCCCCCACTGCAGCAGTATCTGATACCACCGATCCGAATCGCGAAAGTAGTGCCGTGGGCAAACGAAACGCCGACGGTGCCGCACGGCTTGCAGGTCCAGGCATTGGCCACCGATTTTGAGCATCCAAGGTCCGTCTACGTCCTTCCCAACGGTGACGTGTTGGTGGTTGAGGGCAATGGTCCGGAAGCGCCGATCCATCGCCCCAAGGATCTGGTCACAGGCTGGGTGCAGTGGTTCGCCGGCGCCAAAGGCAAGGGCGGAAACCGCATCACCCTGCTGCGCGACACCAACGGAGATGGCATTCCTGATGTACGAACCGTTTTCCTGGACCACCTCAATTCGCCCTTTGGCGTCGCTTTGGTTGGCCAGGATTTCTATGTAGCGAACACTGACGCAATCGTCCGCTATCCCTATCAGGAAGGGCAAACCAGCATCAGTGCACCTGGCACCAAGCTCACCGACCTTCCTGGCGGACCCATCGATCATCACTGGACAAAAAGTCTGTTGGCCAGCCTGGATGGCTCCAAGCTCTATGTCGGGGTCGGATCAAACAGCAACATCACCGAAAATGGAATCCAGGCCGAATATGAACGAGCCGCTGTCTGGGAGGTCGATCGCGCATCGGGCGCCCATCGCATCTTCGCCAGCGGCCTGCGCAATCCCACCGGCCTTGCGTGGGAGCCTGAGACCCGCAAACTCTGGGCTGTCGTCAACGAACGCGATGAGATCGGGCCCGACCTGGTTCCGGATTATTTGACCTCGGTGCAGGATGGAGCCTTCTATGGCTGGCCCTATAGCTATTACGGCCAGCATCTGGACCCGCGGGTCCAACCGCAGAGACCCGACCTGGTGGCCAGGGCGATTGCGCCGGACTACGCCTTGAGCTCTCACGTCGCGCCATTGGGTGTAGCGATGTACGCAGGCGCCGACTTTCCCGCAAGCTACCGCGGCGGTGCGTTCGTCAGCGAACATGGAAGCTGGGATCGAAGCCCTCTTAACGGCTACAAGGTGGTTTTCGTGCCGTTTAGCGGCGGACGGCCCAGCGGCCCTGCGCAGGACGTCGTCACGGGCTTCCTCGACGCGAACAATCAGGCGCGCGGCAGGCCGGTTGGTTTGGCCGTCGATCGGTCCGGCGGACTGTTGATCGCCGACGACTTGGCAAACATCGTGTGGCGGGTGTCATCGAAGCGGAGCGAGCCGTCGCAAGATGCAGCCGAATCCAAATAGGGCGTGGCCCGCAAGCTAAGCCCGTGCGCCGCGCCGGAGCCGTGGCATATGCAGCCACAAATCCAATTCCACCTTCGCAATACGACGTGAACAAATTGAAGGAGCGCGGCCAGATCCACGACCGATAGTGCCGCCAGCAAACTGCAAAAAGGCCGTCAAGATGCGTGCGGAAGGAGCCGCCATATGGCCGGGGCGAGGCACAGCTGCCAGACTCGTCCTTTATGTATTGACTGGTCTGTGTGTCGTCGGAGGCTCGGCTTACTGCCAGACCGGCATGGCCGAAACTCATTTGTTGGGAGACTGGGGCGGCATGCGAACGCGCCTGGTGGACCGTGGCGTGCAATTCGACTTCCAGTATGTCAGCGACACCCTCTGGGGCTTCAAGAGTCAGCAGACGCCATTTGCGTCCTGGAACCGCTTCCGCGCAACCGTCGACATCGATTTTGGCACGCTGGCCGGGCTGGACGGATGGTACTTCCACGCGACGGGACTCGCGCAAGGAGGAGGCAATCTCGGACTGGATCTGGGGCTCCTGACGGGGCCCAGCGGACTGGTGAGTGCGAACACAACTCGCCTCGATTCGTGGTGGATCGAGAAGCGATGGCTGGACGAGCGTATCGCCGTACGCGTGGGACAGTTTGCGGGCCAGGATTTCTACGGAAACGCGCAGTTCGGGTCGTCATTTATCATCGCCCCACTGAACTATGCGCTGGGCAACTTGTCTACGACCCTCGAGACCTTCAATCCGTTCGCGACGCCGGCGGCGGAAATTCGCATCGCACCGATCGACCATTTCTATCTGAAATCGATGGTGATGGCTGGCGATCCGTCGCCTTCTACAAGTAACCCAACCGGACTGGTTCCGCAGTTCCGTGGAAGTCCCGTCGTTGCTTCGGAGATCGGCTTCACCCCGGGTCGGAACGCAACCTCGGCGCCCGTCGACGACGTCGAGAGCCGGAAAGGTTATTCCGGCCTCTATCAGTTCGGAGCGGCCTACAATCCCGCGGCCTTCACGGCGCCCCTGAGCCCAACGCCCATGTCGGGCAACTATCTCTTGTATTGGAAGGCGAGCCAGGCTCTCTGGCGAGTCGACCCGAAAGAGGCACGGGGCCTGGATGCGACGTTTGCGCTCGACTGGAGTCCGGCGAATGTCAATCGCAACTTCATGCAGCTCACCGCGGGGCTGCGCTTCAACGAGCCGCTGCCTCTGGGTTTTCACAACACCATGTCGCTGGGCTATGTACGAAACAGCCTGAGCCCGGACTTCCTCCCCGCCGACCTGGCTGCCTGGCAAACTGAGCACGGCATCGAGTTCAACGTACTGTTGGGCTATGGACCATTCGCGGTCCAGCCCGTGTTCCAGTACTATGCCAATGTAGGTGGGATGGGCGGAGATGCTTTCGTCGGCGGGTTTAGGATAAGGATAGATTTTTAAGAAGCGGAAGTTCGCCTCTCAATCGATGCCCCGTCGAGCCGCCCATACGGATTACTTCGATCCTCTTGTCTCCGTCAGATAGTCGACGATCGCCGGTACATCCTTTTCGGCGACCGGCGCCTTGTAGGCGTGGATCATCTTGTCGACCACGCCGGCCCACGTCGCCTTGGAGAGGTTGTGCTGGGTCAACACCATGCCGGCGGAGTGGCAGGCGAGGCAGTTGGCGTTGATCGCCTCGGCCTCCGTCCCGCCGGGAAAGGCGATGTCGCTGCTCGGCAGGTCGACCGATACCGATTTCAGTACGAACGTCCGTGGCGCGCCGGTCGGGACCGGTGCGGCGGCCGGAACGACGATCGGCGCTCCCGGCGGCTCGGGATGGCCGATGATCGCGAGCACCAAACCTGCCAGGAGGGCGGCGCCGAATCCGACCGGGGCGGCGGAGAGGCTCATGCGTCCCTCATGCTGCCGTCAAGTAGACGGTCTCGATCGCGTTGTGCATGAAGCCGCCCGGATTCCAGTTCGGCGTCGCCCGCTGTGCCAGACCGTCGCTGTTGGTGCAGCGGACCATGACCGATACGACGCGCGCCGCGGGGACGAACTCCGCCTGCCATTGCCGGAAGCTGTACTTGCCCTCGTCGCGGCCGAGCACCGTCGGCAACCAAAGGGTCCCGCCATCGAGCGAGATCTCAACCGACTTCACGCCCGTCGAGCCGCCGAAAGCGATGCCGCGAACTGTCGTCTTCGTCCCCGCCTTGAGCGTGGCGCCGGCCGTGAGGTTGGTGACGAAGGAGCGCGGCACCATCTTGTTGATTGGCACCATGGTCAGGCCGGTCTGCCCTGGCTTCATGGTGGCACCCGACGTATCGGGAATGAGATAGGCGCTTTTCATCCAGAAAGTATCGTCAGGCCCGTTGAGCACTTCGATGCGGTCGAGCATCTTCACCCAATAGGTCGAGTACCAGCCAGGCACAATCAGGCGCAACGGAAAGCCGTTCAGCAGCGGCAGCTGCTCGCCGTTCATGGCGTAGGCGATCATCACCTCGCCGTCGCGCGCATGGTCGATGTCGAGCGACTTCATCAATTTCGGCGCGCCGTCGACCACCGGCTCGTCGAGGCCGGCGAAACGAACCCGCTCAGCCCCGCGCTTCACGCCGGCCCGGTCGAGCACGTCCTTCAGCCGGACGCCCATCCATTTGGCATTGCCCATGGCGCCGTTCGACCATTGCGCGCCCGCTACGGGCGGCGCCGTGTAGCCTCGCGAATTGCCCGAGCACTGATTGACCGCCGCCAGTTCGACCCGCGGCAGCCCGTCGACGATGTCTTTCAGGGTCATCGACAGCTCGTTGTCGACATGGCCACAGACGGAGAGGCGGAATGTGTTCACATCGACTTCGGTCGGAATGACAGCCCAGTGCCAGCGGACGAAGAAGGAATCGTTGGGCGTGAACACGCCGCGGTCGAAGACCTCGAACGGCGTCTCGAGAAGCGGCGGCCGCGTGCGTTGCAGGATCATGGCCGCCTTCTGCGGGAAGGACGTCGTGACCACGCGCGCCTTGGGGCCCTCGGGCAGCGGAAGATCGATCAGCGTTTCGGCCCTCGCCGAAGCGATCCAGGCCGAACCTGAAACGAGCGCAAGGCCGCCGGCGCCCGCTTGTCTCAGGAACGACCGTCGCGTGGTTCCAATCATCCTGCGCATCGATTCGCCCATCTGCTGATGACCGCATGCTGGCCTGCTGCTGGGGCATAATGCCCCTGTCATGAGTCAACACGCTATCGAACTAAGGTATGAGGTCTTCATTTCGACGTTGGTGATGAGCCCCAACATCGTCAGGTGAGCACGCGAGCCTGACAGATCGCGGCTCCGCTTTCGCAGCGTGCGAACTCGAAATCGGCGCGACATTTTGGGAAGACTCCGGGCGGGGGTGCAGCGACACTTCAGGAGCGTAAGCTCTGGTCGGATGAAGTGGAGGAACTCCCCCATCCGCTTCGCCATTTCGCATGTGCTGTTGTCGTTCTGATAGCCGGCCCGTGCGGTGACACGATTAGATCTGCCGAGGAGGGTTAGGGAACGCGGCGTTGCCGCCAGGGAAGTCAGATCATGTCAGTTGTCCGATTTGTGCTCAGGCATACGTACACGGTCGGCGCCGTTCTGATACTCGTTTGCCTGCTGGGAGGCGGCGCCGCCCTGCGGATGCCGATCGACATCTTCCCAGAGATCGACATCCCGGTCGTCAGCGTGGTCTGGACCTACAACGGCATGAGCGCGCAGGACATCCAGGATCGAATCCTCTCCTTGCATGAGCGCCAGCTTGCGTCGTTGGTTGACAACATCTCCCGCATCGAATCGACGAGCTATATGGGCGTCGGAGTCGAAAAGATATACCTGCAGGAAGGGGCCAGCGCCGGCCAAGCGGTCTCCCAGGTGGCGAGCAGCGCGCTGGTCGTCCTCAAATACATGCCGCCCGGCATCACGCCCCCGCTGGTCCTGCGCTATGGGGCCACGGACGTGCCGATCATCCAGCTCAGCCTTTCCAGCAAGTCGCTCTCGGATACCGAACTGAACGATCTCGGCCAGAACATCATTCGCCCGGATCTGGCGATCGTCCGTGGCGCCGACGTCCCCCAGCCATATGGTGGCAAACCGCGCGTCATCATGGCGGATCTCGACCCGCAGGCCCTCGTGGCTCGCGACCTGTCGCCCGCCGACGTCAGCACAGCCCTGCAGCGCCAGAACGTGATCCTGCCCGCCGGCGACGTGAAGATCGGGCGTAAGGATTACATCCTGGCCATGAACAACAGCCCGGATGTGATCGGTAGGATCAACGATTTTCCGATCAAGCAGGTCGATGGAAAGACGATATTCGTGCGCGACATCGCGCACGTGCACGACGGATATCAGGTCCAAACCAATTCCGTCTCGGTCGACGGAACACCCGGCGCGCTCATCACCGTGCGCAAGACTGGCGCGGTGTCGACGCTCTCGGTCATCGACGGCATCCGCAATGCTCTTCCCCAGATCGAGAACATCATTCCCAAGGAAGTGTCGATCCAGGCTCTCTTCGACCAGTCGGTCTTCGTCCAAGCGGCGTTGAGCGGCGTGGTGATGGGCGGCCTGTTGGCGGCTGGCCTCACCGGGCTGATGATCCTGCTGTTTCTCGGCAACTGGCGGCTGACTCTCATCACGCTCGCCTCGATCCCGATTTCGATCATCGCCGCCGTGTTGGCGATGGATGTCTCGGGCCAGACCCTCAATACGATGACTCTCGGCGGCTTTGCTCTCGCGATCGGCGTCCTGGTCGACAACGGGACGGTGGTGATCGAGAACATCGAGCGGCACCTCGGGCTGGGTGAACCGCTGGAAACGGCCATCCTCGACGGTGCCGGCGAGGTCGGATTGCCGACCTCGCTCGCCACGCTGTGCATCTGCATCGTCTTCGTGCCCGTCTTCCTGCTGCAAGGCACGGCGAAATACCTCTTCTCGCCGCTGTCGCTCTCGGTCTGCCTGTCCCTGATCGCAAGCCTTGCCTTGTCCTTCACCCTCGTGCCCGTCCTGTTCAAGTACTTGATGCGCGGCGTGGTGGGCCGTCCTCAGCCGACAAGGCGAGCTCGCACGCACTGGAATCCCCTGGGCGCGATGCACAGCCGCTTCGACCGCGGCTTCAAGAGCTTTCGCGACTCCTACCGCAGCAGCCTTGCCTGGGCTCTGACCAGGCCCTTGACCACCATCGCCTTCTTTCTGGTCCTGATGGTCGCCTCCCTGCTTCTCTTCCCGCGGCTTGGCCAGGACTTCTTTCCGCGCGTCGACGCCGGGCAGATGCGGCTGCACGTCCGCGCCCCCGTCGGCAGCCGCATCGAGCAGACCCAGGCCGACTTCGCCCGCGTCGAGGCTGAGATCCGGCGCATCGTCGGCGACGGCAACATCGACACCGTCCTCGACAATATCGGGCTGCCCTATAGCGGCCTCAACATCGCGCTCAGCGATTCGGCCACCGTCGGGCCGATGGACGGCGAGATCCTGATTTCGCTCGCGCTCAAGCACAGACCCACCGCCCTACTCATGGCGACGTTGCGTCGGGAATTGCCGGAGCGCTTTCCCGGGTTCGTGTTCTTCTTCCAGCCCGCCGACATCGTCAGCCAAGTGCTGAATTTCGGCCAGCCGGCGCCGATCGATATCCGCGTATCGGGGCCGGACAGCGACGAGGCCTATGCCCTGGCGACCAAGCTTGCCCAGGACCTGCAGCGCGTGCCCGGCATTGTCGACTCCCATGTCTTCCAGGTTCCGGATGCGCCGACGCTCTCCGTCGATGTCGATCGCATCCTGGCGGCGGAGCTCGGCCTCGATCAGTCGCTCACAGCCAACAACGTGCTGGTCACTACCAACGGCAGCGCGCAGACGGCGCCCAACTTCTGGGTCGATCCGCGGAACGGCGTCAGCTATCCCCTGGTCGTCCAGCTGCCGACCTATCGGATCAACACGACTCACGACCTTTGGACGCTGCCGGTCTCGGCTGGCGGCCCGGACGGCCGGGGCCAGCTGCTGATGAACCTGGCCGAACTCGGCCGTGGCGAGACGCCCCTGGTCATGTCGCAGCTCAACATCCGACCGGTCTTCGACGTCCACGCCGATGTCCAGGGGCGCGATCTGGCCTCGGCTGCCGACGCCATCGACAAGGTGATCGCCGCCAATCGGCCCGACTCTTCGAAGGCCATTACGGTGCAACTGAGCGGGCAGGTCGACACCATGCTGAAGAGCTACAGCGGGCTGTTCTCCGGCATGGCGCTGGCCGTCGTGCTCGTCTACCTGTTTTTGGTCATCAATTTCCAGAGCTGGCTCGACCCGATCATCGTGCTGATGGCCGTGCCGTTCGCGTTGGCCGGCGTCATGTGGATGCTCTACCTCAGTGGCACACATCTCAGCGTTCCGGCATTGATGGGCACGCTGATGTGCATCGGGCTCACGACGGCCAACAGCATTCTGGTGGTGACCTTCGCCAATCAGCGCATGGCGGCCGGCGAGGGGCCGCGGATGGCAGCACTCGCCGCCGGATATACAAGGCTGCGGCCGGTGCTGATGACGGCGGGCGCCATGATCCTGGGCATGATTCCCATGGCGCTCGGAGTCGGCGAGGGCGGCGAGCAGAATGCCCCGCTAGCGCGTGCCGTCATCGGCGGTCTGGCCTTCGCGACCTTCGCCACGCTGGTGTTCGTGCCAGCCCTGTACCGGCTGCTTCGCCGCGGCACCCTGACCATCCTCGGTGAGCGCACATGACGCAGCAGGACCCCCAGCCGAAGACTGAGCAGGCCGATACTGCCGCCATGGGAGATGCGATACGGCCCCGCACCGGTCGACGCGTGCAGGTCGTTGCGGGTGTCGTGGCGGCCGCACTGTTGATCGGCTTTGTCGCGACAAATGCGTCGCGGTCGCGTTCCAGCGAGAGGCTGGCGACGGAGACCGAGGCGCGGGCCGTCCTGGCGCCCGCCGTCGCCGTGGCGACGGTCCAGCCGGCCCCGTCGGTCAGCGTGCTGAGCTTGCCCGGCGAGACGGCTGCCTGGTACGAGAGCACGATCTACGCGCGGGTCGACGGCTATGTCGCCAAATGGTTCGTCGATATCGGCGACCATGTCGAGGCGGGGCATGTCCTGGCGACGATCGAGACACCCGGACTCGATGCCAGGCTTGTCGCCGCGCGCGCCCGGCTCAGTGTCGCCAAGGCCGAGCTGCAGGTCCGCCGGGCCGAGGCCGAGTTCGCGCGAACCACCCATGAGCGCTGGCAGAACTCGCCCAAGGGTGTGGTTTCCGAACAGGAGCGCGAAGACAAAAAAGCAGGCTTCGAGAGCGCCAAGGCCAAGGCGAGCGCCGCCCTGTCCCAGGTCAACCTTGCCGAGGCGGAGGTCGAGCGGCTCGCAGCAGACGAGCAGTTCAAGCAGGTCCGCGCGCCCTTCACCGGCACGATCGTGCAGCGCCGAATCGACATCGGCAATCTCGTCACAGCCGGCAGCACGTCTGGAAACACCCCGCTCTATCGCATGACCCGGAACGATCCGATTCGCGTCTTCGTGGAGGCGCCGCAGGCCGTGTCGGAATCGATGAAGGTCGGCACGCCGGTGCGGATCCACGCCGTGCAGAACCGGCCGTTCGACGGCCGGATCACCCGAACCGCCCGTGCCGTCGATACTCACGCGCGAACGCTGCGCGTCGAGATCGACATTCCCAACCATGACGACGTCCTGCTGCCCGGCCTCTACGTCAAGGTCGGCTTTCACCTCGATCGGGTGGGCACGGCGCAGGTACCGGCCGCGGCCCTCGTGGCCCGTGCCGCCGGCCCGCAAGTTGCCGTCGTCGCCAGCGACGACACGGTTCAGTTCCGCGACGTGTCGATCGCCCGCGACGACGGCAAGACCGTCGACCTGGCCTCCGGCGTGGCGCCGGGCGACCGGGTCGTCCTCAATATCAGCAGCCAGATCGCTGCCGGCCAGAAGGTGCGCCCCAGCGCAGTGGGCAGTCACCTAGCCGGCGCCGTCCCTGCTGCAGCCCCGCGCTCCCGATGATGCGACTGAAGCCTTTTGCCGCCGCCACGGCCCTCATGCTGGCCGGCTGCACCGTTGGGCCCGACTACCGCGAGCCTCATATCGACGTTCCGCAGAACTTCGCGTCGCCTTCCGCCGTTGGGTCCGTCAAGCCACCGAAGTCGGAGCCGTCGCCGACGACTGCAAGCGCGCGCCCGGGCGATCTCGTCAGATGGTGGAAGGGCCTCAATGATTCCCAACTGGATTCGCTGGTCAGCCGGGCGATCGAGGCCAATCTCGACCTCGGCATCGCGCTCACCCGGGTGCAGGAGGCGCGCACCAAGGTGGCCGGGGCGGTGGGCCAGGCACTGCCATCCGTGATCGCGAGCGAAGGCGCAGGCTGGGGCACCGGGCAGGATCTGACCCGCGGGCGTGTATCCAATCCGCTGCGGTCCGGCGAGAATGGCAGCGGATTGGATCAGGTCACCCAGGCGGTCGGCGTCTACACCGACTGGGAAATCGACCTGTTTGGCAAGTTTCGACGCGAGATCGAAGCGGCGCGCTATGACGCCGAGGCCGCGATCGCGGCCCGCAACGATGTCCTGATATCGGTCGTAGCCGACGTGGCGCGCGCCTATCTCAGGCTGCGCGCGTCGCAGATGCGGCTCGCCATCGCCCAGCGCAGCGTCGCAACCGCCCGCCAGACCCTGACCTACGTGCAGGCGCGCGCCGAGCGCGGCCTGACCAACGAGCTGGATGTGAATATGGCCAGACGCGAGCTGACGACGCTCGAGGCCACTCTCGCCCCGATCGGGTCGGAGATCGACACCGCGCGCTACAGCATCGCGGTTCTGCTCGGGCAGTATCCGGGGATACTGGGCGAGGAGCTCAAGCCGGCGACCATTCCGGCGCTGCCGGGCAAGGTCGACACCGGCCTGCCTCTCGACTTGCTGCGGCGCCGGCCGGATATCCGCGAGGCCGAACGCAATCTCGCCGGCGCCACCGCGCGAATCGGCGTGGCGACGGCCAACCTGTTTCCTCATGTGTCGCTGATTGCGGCGACGGGCCTGCAGTCGCCGGCGCGAGTCGCCGCAAGCGGCTTCATCGGCGCGGTCGGCCCCTCGGTGTCGTGGTCGATCCTGGATTTCGGCACGCTCGACGCCATGGTCGGGGTCGCCGATCTGCGGGCCCGCGGTTTCCTGCTCAACTACAAGCAGACGATCATCCGGGCGGTCGAGCAGGTCGACACCGCCTTGACCCATTATGCCGCTCAGCAGGACCGTCTGGGCAGCCTGGACAACGCCCTGGCCGCGAGCCTCGCGGCCGTGACACTCGCCTCCGAGCGCTATGACCGCGGTCTCACCGACTTTTTGAATGTTCTCGACGCCCAGCGCGCCGAGTTCGAGCTCGAGAGGGAATACGTCATCGCGCAGGAAGCGGCGGCCCAATACCTCGTCAATCTCTTCAAGGCGCTGGGCGGAGGCTGGGAAGACCATCAGTCGCTGCCGCCGATTCGCAAGCCGCAACCCGCCGTCGTCGCCGCTTTTCGGGAGCTGTTGAGGCCCAAGGATGGTATGCTGTGACCTTCAGCAATAACGACCCACCTATCGACGGCTCAGGCGCGTCGTCCTTTTTGTGCTGAGTGCATTCTGAAGGCTCTACAACTGATGCGATTTTGCTTGTTTCATCACGAGTCGATCGTTTCGCGAAATCGAGCGCTCCTGCTGGGCAACTAAGGTCCACGTGGCGCCGCAGATGGCGACATCGCCCTTTCACAATGACGAATAGACGGCCTTCCGACTTGAGAAGCGACCGACCCGGCACAAGGCGCGTGAAATTACTTCGATCTTAATCCAAAGATAGTGGGGTCTCGTCGAGCTCTTCGGCACGCTCTACCTCGATCAGCACCGCGAACCCCTTCTAGTCGGGATCTCGATCTTTTTCTAGCTGATCAACCGCGTCCAAACTTCCTCATAGATGGCTCTCGACTTGTACAGCCGGGCGGTGCCCCGTAGAAGCGTGCGATGGCACCTTTCGGCAGAATACCGTCGGCGCGAAGCTGCGGCTTGCGGAAGTAGACTGTCACCTTTGTGCCATCGACGAGATTGCCGTCGTCGAGCCCTTGCCCCGTTCCCATAATGAGAAATGTCCGTCGTCGAACACCAGCGTGCTGCCACGTGGCGTGATCTGCGCATCGTCGCTCGGCAGTACCGTCGCGATCAGACAAACATCTTTGGGAAGCGCTGTGTTAATGTATGTCCAGAGAGTCTTGGGTATTCTTACCATAATTCGGGCGGCGCGAGCCCTCGGCTGGATGGCAATTCAGTTCCTAACCACAGACGGGCGATTACGGATATCAGCCGGATCCTCGACCTCGAACCCGGCGCTGGGAAGCGAGCAAAGGCATCTGAGCTGCTTTAGGTCGTGGTCGTTCGACAACGCTGCGCACGCCTTGGTGCCCGAGATAGCCAGCCGTCGAGCAACATGCCATCGAACTCGACAATCCCCTCAGAGTGCGTCCTAGCTCTGGATCAAATCAATCGGGCGAGCATTTCCTGCTGGTGCTCGCCGAAAACGGTGCGAGCTACGTCTGCTCAAGGCGTTATCCCCTGGGGCACACCAGCGTCAGCCGCACAATCATTTTGCTGCGTTCCGACCCTCTGATAACCAGCCATCAAATTGAGCCTGATGAGAGCGGATCCACTCCTGCGCATGGCGCTTTATATCGTCTGATTTGTTTTGGCCGGCATTCATCTGGGCGTTCTGTTTGAGAACATCCTCGAAGGGAATCGAAGCCACCTCCAAGAACCGCACTATCGCGGGATTTTTCGCAAGGAATGCTTCATTGGCGACGGGTCGAATATCGCTGTACGGCATGCCCATGTGGCACGGATTGGATGCACAGCCTTCGACGTTCGGAACATTGGTCCAGTTGGAATACGCCTTCAGCGACTCCGGCAGTTTTGTCGATTTGGTCTCGAGCCAAACGACATCTTTGCCCGGCTTCAGAAGGCCAACGGTCCAGTTTGGCGTCCAGGTATAGAAAAATATGGGCTTGCCTTCCTTAAACCGCGCGACAGCATCCGCCATCGCCACATTGTACGCCGCTTTTATGGTATGAATGGCACGGTCGAGACCGTACGCCTTCAACTGGTAATCGACCAACAGTTCGCATCCCCACCCTGGCGGGCACGCGACCAAGTCGGCGTTCCCTGTTCCTTGGCCGTCGAAGAGCTTAGCAATCTCGGGCCGCGAGAAATCCTCAAGATACTTGATACCATTCGCATCTGCAGTTTTCTTGTCGACGAGATAACCCTGCAGAGATCCTCCCTTTATCACGTACCCAATCGGACGCGCTTTTCCCCCGAATATTTTCTTGTATTCGTCATGTGTGGGGAAATAACCGTCGAACCACAGATCGATGTCACCCTGAGAGACGGCCTGGTAGAAGATCGGATTATCAAGCGTCTTCACCTCTGCGGTTTTGTACCCGAGCTGGCGCAGTCCCTCCAAATAGATCTCGGTATAAAAATATCCTGTATCCCAGGTCGGGCGGGCCGCGCGCACTTCGCGATCATTGCCGGGCTCGGCCGCTTGGCTTGGCTCAACTGCGCTCAATCGCCCCAGAACGGCAGTTGCCAATGTCACAAGTGCAATCAATTGCCAGCGAATGAGTGATGTCACGTCGTCCTCTTGCTTGCCTGTTGATCTATATCAATCGCTTCTGTCTCGCTGGCGCAACCGCGTAGAGCGCAGCAGCTTACCCGGCCACCTAAATGCTCTCGGGCTCGTCTTCGTTGCAATCGACTGTTCCCCAATAGCGAGCGTCATGCGGTCGAGAAGGATTGCTAGTAGCACGATGCAAACGCCGCCAACTGTCGCCATACCGATATCGAGACGGCCAATGCTGGTGAAGACAACCAGCCCAAGACCGCCGGCCCCGACCAGTGCCGCGATTACGACCATGGAAAGCGCGAGCATGAGTGTTTGATTCACCCCCGCCATGATCGTTGGCTTGGCCAGTGGCAATTGCACTTCCCACAGGAGCTGCCATGGTGTCGAACCAAAAGCTATGCCGGCTTCGGTAATCTCATCTCGCACTTGTCGGATTCCAAGGCTCGTAAGTCGGATCATCGGTGGCAGAGCGAACACGATTGTCGCAATGAGGCCGGGCACGATCCCGATCCCGAACAGCATGACGATGGGTACCAGATAAACAAACGCTGGAATTGTCTGCATGACGTCCAGCACAGGCCGAAGCAACTCCGCAATGCGATCATTGCGTCCCGCAATGATGCCGAGAGGCAACCCTATCAGCGTGCAAAACAGCAAAGCGGTCAGAACCATGGCCACCGTCGTCATGGTTTCATCCCACAACCCCAAGAGCTCGAAGCTGATCGTCACGATCGCGGCAAAAACTGCTATGCGTGGCCCAGCCAAGCGCCACGCCAAAAAGGAAATCGAAGTAAGAAATGCCCACGGGGGTATGGAGCGAAAAAACGCATCAAGGGTCGTCAGCACATGATCAACCGGCCATTGTAGGGTGCGAATGAAGGGTCTGAGATTGACCAGCCAATCCTGCACAAACGTGTTGATCCACCGGTCAACGCCTAAGTTGAAGTAATCAGAAGACATTTGCCGCCTACCTCATCCTGCCGTTCGATGTTGGCATCAAGTGGCGCAAGGTGGACAAAGCCATTGGGGGTTCCCCGTCGTTCCCGCTATCGCCGGAACGTGCGCCTCCGAGTTTTGCAAATACGTCGAGGGGATCAATTACGCCCTGCAGGAATCCCTCGTCGTCGACGACTGCGATCGGAAGTCCCGTGGCACATAAGCGGTATAGGTCGCTAATCGGGGTCAAGTTGACACAAGTCGGGAAATCGCGACGCATAAGTGAGCGAAGCGTGCCCTCCACTCCGGTGCCGCCCTGATGCGGCGCAAATCCACAAATCAGACCAACCGGTCTATTTTCATTGTCGACCACGTAGATGCATCGCTGCTCCACGTTCGGCGCCAACTCAGAAAGGGAGTGTAACAAATCCGAATCCCGCAACGTGAGCGGCTCGCGCCGCATCACAGCTTCCGTCGTGAGGAAGCGCCCAAGGTCGACATCCTTCGCGAACGCTTTCACGTAATCGTCCACAGGCGCCGTTACCAACTCTAACGGGGTAGCAACTTGGACGAATCTTCCGTCCTTCATGATCGCTATTCGATCACCGAGACATAACGCTTCATTCAAATCATGAGTGATGAAGACGATTGTTTTATGAAAGCGACTCTGCAGCTCGAGTAGTTCGTTCTGCATCTCGCGGCGTACCAACGGGTCCAACGCGCCGAACGGCTCGTCCATGAGCAAAACTTCTGGATCCACCGCGAGGGCGCGCGCGAGCCCGACGCGCTGCTGCATGCCGCCGCTAAGAGTGCTCGGAGGAACATCGGCCCATTTGCGCAAACTGACCAGATCCAACGCTTTCAACGCGCGGTCACGACGCTCACTTCGCGGCACGCCCCGCACCTTGAGCCCATACTCAACATTCCCGGCAACTGTCTTGTGCGGAAACAACGCGAAATGCTGAAAAACCATGGCAATCTTCGTGCGGCGCAACTCGCGAAGGCGCTGTTCGCTCGCGGTCGATATTTCCTCACCGTCCATGAGAACGTGACCATCGCTCGGCGTGATCAACCGGTTGATACAGCGAACGAGTGTCGATTTTCCGGATCCTGAGAGGCCCATGACAACGAACACCTCTCCTTCTCGAACGGAAAAGGAGATGCCGGCGACTGCAGCAACAGACCCTAGGTTGCGATGAATTTCATCGCGAGTCGCACCGGCACGAGATGCCTCGAGCGCCTCTAACTCCGAGCCGCCGAATATCTTGTAGAGGTTGTCAACCTTCAGCTTCCAACCAACATCCACTGGGCACCGCCTCGACGCTTCGGTTTCAGTCCCAATTGCTGCCCTCGTTACTGCCACGATTTAAAGCTCTCGTGGTTCCACGGACCAACCACAGTGCCTGGGGGCACGGCTGAAGAATCTCTCTCCCGATCCATTATGGGCGGCGCACCAAACCTGTCATATCTTCGCAACTGCTGCAATTGCTTGCGCCTTGACGGGTGCTCGCGCGCGCAACGCTTCAGCAGGTGACCGTTGCTGCCTCCGAATTACGATGCGCTGCCCGGCACCGTGAACTGAAAAACGGCGCCTTGGGGCAAGTTGGCGGTCACCCACATTCGGCCCCCATGAGATTCGATGATCGAACGGCAGATTGACAGCCCCATCCCCAAACCATCGGGCTTCGTCGTATAGAAGGGGGCGAAGAGCTGCTCGAGGCTCTCCGCGGGCAAGCCTGGTCCCGAATCGTTCACCGCGACCAGCACGCCGTTCGATTCGGCTTGAGCGGTGGTGATGAAGAGCTCTCGCGACCCTTCCTCGACCGCGCCCATGGCCTGGACAGCGTTGACGATGAGATTGAGGACGACTTGTTGCAGTTGTACGCGATCTCCTTCGACGAGCGGCAAACCCTCCCCGAGTGCCGTCCGCACCGACGCGCCATGCTTGGCCGCTTCGCCACGGGTGAGCTCGATTACCTCGCGGATCGCCTCGTTGATGTCCACCCGGTCCTTCAGTGAGGGCGCTTTCTTGATGATTTCACGGATCCGGCCGATGACGTCGCCGGCGCGACTGGCGTCCTTGACGATAGAGCCGAGCGCCTGCCTGGCCTCGTCCAGATCCGGCGGTCGTGCCCCCAGCCAGCGCAGCGCCGCCTGCGCATTGATGACGGCCGCGGCGATGGGCTGGTTCACCTCATGGGCGATCGAGGCCGTGAGCTGCCCCATGGTGGCGACGCGGTTGGCGTGTGCCACCTCCATCTGCAGCTCGCGGACGTGCCGCTCGCTCTCGCGGGCTTCGGCTTCCGCCCGCTTGCGCTCGCTCAGATCCAGCACGAAGGCGACGCCCTCGTCCCGTTGTTCGTCGAACGCCGCCGAGCCGATCAGTACCGGCACACGACTGCCGTCCTTGCGGAAGTACTCCTTCTCGAACGGTTGCAAGCTCCCGATCATCTTCATCTCTTCAACGGCGCGAGCGCTGCGGTCGCGCCCTTCCGGTGGCGTCAGGTCCGTCCAGAGCAGGCGACCGGAGACGAGATCCTCACGATCGAATCCCACCATGCGGAGAAACGTGTCGTTGGCCTCGATGATCCGACCTCCGATCTCCCAGAGGTAGATGCCGATGATGTTGGCGTCGACCAGGCGCCGGATCTTGGCTTCGCGTTGTTCGAGATCGCGGTACAAATGAGCATTCTCCAGGGCGATCGCTGCTTGCGAGGCGAGCAGCTTGAGCACCGCGCTGCGGGCCGGTGCGAAGACGCGAGGGCTGAGGTTGTTCTCGAGATAGAGCACCCCGAGGAGCTTGGCCTGGGTGATCAAGGGCAGGCAGAGAACGGACCGCGGCCGGCGTTCGCGAAGGTACGGATCCTCGGCAAACGCGAGCTGGACCGCGGCATCGTCGAGAATGACGCTCTCGCGGGTACGCAGGACATAGTGGAGTACCGACTCCGGCAGCACGGAAGCGGTTACTGGCTGGTCGCATATCTGCACGACCACTGTGTCGCCGCCTGTCGTGGCTTCGGCCTCGATCCGAGGCGTGGCCCCGCGGGGCACGATCAACAGGCCTCGCTCGGCGCCTGCCTGCTCGATGGCCGTGCGCATGAGCGTGTCGATCAGCATTTCTAGGACGATCTCGCCCGAGACGGCCTGCGATACCTTGATCACGGTCGCGAGGTCGAGGTGTTCGACCGGCGCCCCGATCGTGCTCGTCGGAGCGGGCGCTGGCTTTTGCTCCCTGAGGTATGGATACAGCTCGTCGAGTTGCCGCACCTTGCCATCGGCTCCCCAACGCAGGTAGCCGTAGCGGGCGTCCTGCAAATACACACGGGCAATCTTCTCGAAGCCACGCACCGCGTAGAAGCGGGCGGCGAGTTCGTCGGCAAGCGCCTCCTGGTGAACAAAGCCGTTGGCGCGGGCCGAGCGGATGGCCTGTTCGTAGAGGCGCTCGGCATCGACCTCGCGGCCCTCGATGCGAGCGATCTCGGCGCCGACCAGTGCGGCGCGGTTTTCGAAATTCTCAGGACAGTTCGCCGCCCACAGCTGGAGTTGCTTGTGATGCGCAGCGACAGCGCCCAGGTGCTGCTGCCGCTCGCCGGCTGCCGCGGTGTCGCAGGAGGCGGCTCGAGACAGCGCGCCGTAAAAGTGATATTCCGCCGTTTCGAAATATGAGACCGAGGTCCACAATAGCCGTTGTGCACTCGACGAGGCCTCGATGGCTGACGCGTAGTCGCCGGCAAAGAAGCGCGCCTGCAGCTTGCGGACCCAGTACCAGAACTCGACAAACGCCATACCCGGGTTTTCTGAAAAACGGCGCTCGATCCGACGCTCATCAAACTGCTCATCGTCGAAGGAGCCGAATCTCGGCGTCAAGCCGCGCAGCGTCCGGATCAGTCCGAGCTGAGTGGCGATGGTGTCAATGACAAGTCCGAACCGCGCCTTCTGCGCGAACGCGAGGCCATGCTCGGCTTCGCGTTCCGCCTCGGCAAGCGGATCGCCCGCCGCCAGAAGGCACGTGATCAATTGGTCGCCGCAGTAGGCGGCGTAAGTGAGGTCGCCGATCGTGTTTGCCGCCTCGAACGCGCGGCGCAGCAGATCGCGGCCAGCCCGGACATGTCTCGTCCAGGGCACAACGCCATATCCAAAGTCCATATAGATCCTGGCCTGGAAACGCGTCAGTCCGCGTCCTTCGACCAGGTCATAGCCGAGCTGACCGAAGCGATATACGGCGGTCCGATGGTCGCCGAAACGCTCGCCGGCGACCATGGACAGCCATACATAGGCGCTGCACGAAGCGTCGCAGTTGCCGCGCTCGAGGCTGAGATTGACCGCTCGGCAGGCGACCAGGGCAAGCAGGTTCGTATCCGTATAGAATGCAGGTGGCCCGAGCTTGGTCAGAACGTCCATGGTGGCGAGGGATGCCGGGTCGCTCATCAAAGGCAGCTCAATCAGAGCCTCGATCGTGCGGCTCCCGAGCTGCGACCAGATCCGCTCGTATTCGCGTCGCGCTTCCTCGTTCGTCGGATGTGGCGACCAGTCGATGCCCAAATGCCGGAGGTAGTCGAGGCCGACAGCAATGGCGCGGCTCTGATCGAGGATCGTGTACAGATCGACGCGCAAGCACGCGACCGCGGCTCGTTCCACCGTATTGGCGGCACGGGTCGACAGCGCCGCCAGGCGCTGCTCCGCTTCCGACAGCGCGAAGGTGAGGAACTCGCATTCGGCCCGGTGCCGCTCCAGCGCAAAGGTGAGCTCGTGCCGGCGCTCCCACGAGTCTTCCGGCAACAGGGCCGCACCGGCGGTGAGATAGGTGAGCGCCGAGGCGTAGGCAGTAGTGGCCTTGGCGCGCTGGCCCGCGAGCAGGTTAAGCTCGGCCAGTTGCTCACGCTCGTCTCGTGAGGTGATCAAGGCGGCACCGCAGTTGAGCTGATTGACGATTTCGAAGATGGCCTCTTCGCGCTTTTCCGCAGGAGTATGCGCTGCGAGCAGCCTTCCGATGCGGAGGTGCGCCCCGGCGCGCGACCGCTCCGGGATGAGTGAATAGGCGGCCTCCTGGACACGGTCGTGGATGAACTTGTACGAGCCCTCCAAGCGCTCGACCAGTTCCAGATGAACGGCGTCCCAGAGATCCGAACGGACGTCCTCGTTCGATTTCCCAAGAACGATCGAAAGGATCTCGATTTCGGCGACGTTGCCGAGGCAGGCGAGCTGCTGCAACGCCACCTGGGTCTCGGCCGGCAGGCGGGTCAACTTCCCGACCATGAGGTCCACTACATTATCGGTGTACCCCTTGGCGTGGAGGCGATCGAGCTCCCAACGCCAGCGTGCCGCGTCGTGATCGAAGCGGAGGAGCCCCTCCTCGGCGAGCACAGAAATGAACTGAATGGCGAAAAACGGGTTGCCGCCCGTCTTGTCGTGCACCAATCGCGCCAGCGGGGCGGCAGCGGCGGGCATGCAGCTCAGCGTGTCGGCAATCAGCCGTCCGAGGTCCTCTCGGGCGAGCGGCGCAAGATTGATCTCCCCAACCCGCGCTCCCGTCTTGCGGATGGCATCGAGATTCCGCATCAGCGGATGGGCGGAATCGACTTCGTTGTCGCGATAGGCGCCGATCACCATCAACTGCTGTACATCCGGTTGGGTGAACAGGTCGACGAGCATGTCGAGCGTCGCCGCGTCGAGCCATTGCAGATCGTCGAGGAAAAGCGCCAGCGGATGCTCCGGCCGCGCGAACACGCCGATGAACCGCCGGAACACCAGTTTGAAACGCCCGTGCGCGTCGTGTGGAGGGAGTTCGGGGACCGGCGGCTGTTCTCCGATGACAAGGTTCAGTTCGGGGACAAGGTCGATCATGAGTCGTCCATTCGGCCCCAGCGCCTCCAGAAGCGTTTCGCGCCAGCTCGCCAACTCGGCGTCGCTCTTGCTCAGAAGCGGGCGGATTAGGCCCTGGAACGCTTGCGCCAGCGTCGAATAGGGGATGTCGCGCTTGTACTGGTCGAACTTGCCGGACGCGAAGAGTCCGCGCGCCGGCACCAGCGCCTTGTGCAGCTCATTGACGACGGCCGACTTGCCGACGCCGGAATATCCGGAGATCAGCACCAGCTCCGGCCCGCCGCCGGTGACGACGCGGTCAAAGGCGGCGAGCAAAGTCTCGATCTCGCGCCCTCGCCCGTACAGTTTCTCGGGAATCACAAGCCGGTCGGGCGTGTCCCGTTGGCCGAGCGGGAAGGCATCGATACGGCGCCGCGCCTCCCATGCGGCAAGGCAGCGCCGCAGGTCGCGCTCCAGGCCGGCGGCGGTCTGGTAGCGTTCCTCGGGGGTCTTGGCGAGCAGCTTCAGGACGAGGTTGGAGACCGCAACCGGGGCAGTCTTCAGCCGCTCACTTGGCGGCACCGGCTTTTTGGCGATATGGCAGTGGACCCACTCCATGGGATCGGCCGCGCTGAACGGCAGTGAGCCCGTGAGCATCTGGTAGAGCGTGACGCCCAACGCATAGAGGTCGCTGCGCGCATCGATCGAGCGGTTCATGCGTCCGGTCTGTTCGGGCGCCATATAGGCCAGCGTGCCCGCGATCGACTCGGGCGGCGCGGGTGCCTGCCGCTCGCGCGGCAGGCCCGAAGCGATCCCGAAACCGGTGAGCTTGACCGCTCCGGTCGTGCGGTTCACCAGGATATTGGCCGGCTTGATGTCCTTGTGGACGAGGCCGCGCCGGTGGACTTGTGTGAGCGCTGCGGCGACCGCGATGGCGAGGCGCAGAAAGCTCCGCATCTCCATCGGCACCCCGAGCAATCGGTGTAGCGGCTCGCTGCCGGTGTCCTCGAGCACCAGCATGGTCCGGCCGCGGTCGCGGACGAGCTCGAGCGGCCGCACCGCCCACGCGCCATCCAGCTCGTCCTTCAATCCGTATTCGCGAGCAAGCCCTTCGAGGGTGGCAGCTGTCGGATGCTCCACGGCGGGCAGCACAGCCAGCACGGAGACCCGATAACCGTCGACGTGGCTCTCTCCCCTACAGAAGACGCGCTCGCCATCCTCCCACAAAACCTGGAGGTCACGATCTCCACCAGTGCCGAACCAGGATGGATTCATGTTGCGGAATCCGCCGTCAGGTCGTGGCCGCCGTTGGGCTGCGAAGGGTACTCCCGGGGGCGGCGAAACCCGAACCCTACCACTCACGAGGCCGCATGACGATGTCTGTTACTGACAGCTAGTGCCTCCATTTGAAATTTCGCAAGACTCAAATGCCCAAAATCGGAGGGCGTCCCCATGGCGGTGTTACAGCATTTCGGCCGCAAATTTGCTACACAAGCGTTATCCGAAACACACCTCCGCCGACGGAGGTTTAGAGGGGTGGTGCTTGTGCCCGGCGCGGTGGTTTCGGAGGTCGCGCATCGGATCGGCCTTGGTGCAGTTTGCGACATGGCATTGCTTCACTTCGAGGCGCGCACCCGCCATGGCGCGGGCGGTGTTCTCGAACAGGAGCCTTCGCTGGTCGCGGCTCGTCTTCGAAAGCCCAAGCCAATTCGGCTTTGACCATCACAGGGCCTGCGCCAAATGATGATAAAAGAGACATTTCTGAGTTGAACCGGCGGTCGCTGCGACCCACTGATGCGATTTTGCTGCTTACCTAACATGTTGTGACATGTTGTGCGTTTTGCCGCTGCGCCGTGCCTAACTTACAATAGCTATAACTGTGCGCAGTGAATGCTTGCGTCTCCCCAATCAGGCGGGCGATGCCTGCGAGTCGGGTTTACGTTGAACTCGGCAGTATCGTGCCATCGATGCAGAACACCCTGACTCGCTTCTTATCCGCGCTCGACTTTGGTAGGTAGGATGAAGTGAAATCTTGCGCCGCGCGGAGAGTTGTCGCCAGCCCATAAGCGGCCACTATGCGATTCAACGATGGAGCGGCTGATGGACAATCCCATACCCGTCCCATGAAGCTTCGTGCTGACGAAGGCATTGAAGATCTGGTCCGTCTGCTGGGGCGGCAGGCCCACCCCTGTATCGCTGACGGACACCATAAGATGCTCGTTTTCCGCTCGCTGCGACTGGATGGCGAGCTCGCGCGGCCCTTCCACGTCCTTCATCGCGTCGATGCCATTACTCATGAGGTTCATCATGACCTGCTGCAATTGCACGCGATCTCCCATGACCTGGGGAAGGTCCGCCGCCAGCTCTGTCCGCACTGACACGGAGTGTTGCGCTACCTCGCCGCGTAGGAGGACGATCATCTCTCGAATAACGTCGTTTACGTCCAACAACTCCCGTTGTGTGGCACCCTTCTTGAAGAGCAGGCGGATCCGGTTGATGATTTCTGCCGCACGCGTTGCGTCTTTCACGATTCCCTTCGCAGCCGCGCGCGCCTCTTCGAGATTGGGCGGGTCGCCGGAGAGCCAGCGCATGCAGGCATCGGCGTTGGTGGCAGCGGCGGTAATCGGTTGATTCACCTCGTGCGCGATGGAGGCGGTCAGCGCTCCCATGGTGGTTACCCGGTTGACGCGCGCGAGATCCGCCTGCGCCTGACGCAGAGCTTCCTCGGCGCGCTTCTGCTCGGACAGGGAGGCGATCGACGCGAAGGCCAGAATGACAAACGTAATGCCGGCAACCGCCAGCGCCAGGTTGGTTTGATCGAGATTTGCGTTTACTGGGGCCTCGTGAACCGAACTGTGAGCGGTAAAAATCGCTGCTCGCATCCCCGTGTAGTGCATGCCGGAAATGGCCAGACCCATGACCAACGCCGCAATGAGCTTTTGCCCGAGTTCAGTGGTCTGGAATGCCAGCCATAGTGCCGCCGTCGATGCGCCGATCGCTATGACAACGGAGAGCGAAACGAAGAGGCTGTCGTAGCCGAGCTCTTCGTGCCCCCGCATTGCTGCCATGCCGATGTAATGCATGGCGACGATGCCAAGTCCCATGAAGATGCCGCTGAGAACAACGCTAAGCGGCGATGCGCCCTGGCGACTGATGACGTAGAAGCCGCCGCCGGTTACGACGATCGCCACGACGAGCGACAGGATGGTCAATCCGATGTCGTATGACATCGGTATCGGCATAACGAAGGCGAGCATGCCGATGAAGTGCATCGACCATATTCCGCCTCCCATTGTGATCGCGGCGGCCACCAGCCACGCCTGACGCGCAAGTCCTCGGGCGGCCCCCACGTGCCCGCCGAGATCGAGGGCGGTGTATGACGCGAAGGAGGCGACCAGAATGGACAGAGTGACGAGATACGGATTGTATGTTCCCGTAACGACCATCGGGATCGCCCCAATTTTCGGCCAAACACACCGCCGCACCGGCAAATGCAGCCCGCAACGTCATTGGGGCGCCACTAAAGGCCAATGTCGGCCGACGTTCCCCGATCGACTTGGTTCGCAAGCATCAGGATGCTCCTTTGGCACTTTGCCGGCAAGCTAGCTAGCGCCCAGCGCCGCCCACTTGCTTTTCTCGCCATCTTGGGCGCGAGCCGCGCATATAGTGTAGCTCGGGCCGGTACGGGTCGAACAGATAGGTCCTCAACCGGCGCCACCGCGCCAGCACACTACGCATCGCCGCACCCGTTTTCCTTATAGCGCTCAATTAGTCGAAACACCCACATGAACAACACCTGCGCATGTTCATCGCCAGCCCGCGACGCCTCTTCCACCTGTTCAATGACGCCCGGTGGCGGCATTGTCACTGTGGCGCAGAATTCGGTGTACTGGGATCGAGCGATCTCTTTCTCGAAGAGGTGCAGCTGATCGATTAGCTGCTGATCGAGTACGATCTCGCTTTGAGGCTTCGCCTTGGGAGGCTCAGCACCGAGTGCGGTGTGTGCGCCGATGGAGAGGAGGAGCTGCATCAGGAAGATTGCGCGCCCGATCCTTCCTGCGATGAGGAGGAACCACTTGATGAGACATGAAAATGCACTCATTTCGAACCTCCTTTCGGTGCGCGACTCAGCCACCCATCATAGGTGCCCAGCCAAGAAGCCGAGCAGCGACCTGTTCGGGGACCATAAGTGGCCTCGATGCAGGTTACCGGCGGCTTGACATCAAAAAAGCGGGACCGAGGACGGCACTGCCTTTTCCGCCGTGCCGCCTTCGTGGCGGCCCGGTCGCCGCCTTTTGATCGGTTTGTCGATGGTACTTCATTGAATGCCGATGGCTCCATTCTACGGAGGTTCATCCGCATGAGGTGTTGGTTTGAGCCACTCATACTTCGGTAGGGCGGGGCGACTACCGAGACCCCGCCCTCACGGACCACGATAGAGATGGCGACGCCCAGTCATTCATTGCCGCGGCGAGATCTGCCCGCCAGAGTGCCGTGGCAACGGAACGTGTTAGGCTAGCCTTTGCAACCGAAATGCCGTTGTGTCAGAGCGCAAATCAGGTAAACAGTCGGCCTGCACCTATGCTGCACCTAGGCGTAGGTGCGTACGAGACCTGAGTCGTTGTTTGTGCTGATATTGCACGCGTGTCCCCGTAGCTCAGCTGGATAGAGCAGCGGTTTCCTAATCTTGAGGAATGATTCTAACCACTTTTGCTGTGGCGCTCGACCCCGGTTCCCTTGACTGGCGGTCTGTCGCGACGCTCGTGGCGCAGTCCATGTCGCTTGTGATCCAGCGTGCTGTGCGTCGCGACACGTAGAGCGATGAAAGCTCAGTTGACCGTCTGAGTCGGCGAGGCTCTGCCTGGCGCTCAAGCGAATCCTGCGCGCATGCTGTTCCGCAAAGTAGACAAATCCCTGCGCGTCCATGGACGCCTTCAACTGAAATCGCGCAGGGTTCAACGCCAATTTCGTCGACCCAGGACCTCGGCATGGCTGGCGGCGTCAATGACCGCGTCCGATATGAAGCCTATCGAAGGCACGGCGCTATCAGCTGCGATTAAAGCGATTAGTAGGCCTCTTCAAGCCCAAACGGTCACGCAGCGTAGCGCCACGATATTCGGTTTGGGCTAGCCCGCGTCGTTGCAATTCAGGCACGACACGCGTCGTAAATTGCAGCCAGTCATCCGGGAGGACTGGAAACATCAAATTAAAGCCATCT
>Ga0210402_10000215_pt1 | contig 67273 bp, 61 predicted proteins | sample IncBWC7MmetaG_FD_161055 | JGI IMG/M metagenome (GOLD analysis project Ga0210402, IMG submission 161055) | Forest soil microbial communities from Barre Woods Harvard Forest LTER site, Petersham, Massachusetts, United States - Inc-BW-C-7-M | ecosystem: Environmental > Terrestrial > Soil >...
AGGCGGGTGATCAGCTGATCGGCCTTGTCCCACTCCGCCGTCTCCTGGAAATACGCGGCGAGGACGACGCCGTCGAATTGCCCGACGATTGCGTTCCCGGCCAGGTCGAGAAGCTCGTCCAGATCCGCGCTCTTCTGAATGCTCGAGAATCGCTTGCCCAAATGCGTGAAGTGAAGCGTCAGCGCATAAGTCGATCGCATCCCGGCATCTTCCGGCGGACTCATGGTTATTTCGCCGGCAATGCGGTCGCCCTGGACCCCGAACGCACCGCGCAGCAGGGTCACGATGGTCTGGATGCTGACACTGGATGACGGAAGCCGAATGCCGGACGCGGCGGCGAACCGCCCTTCGCTGCCATATTGCACCCGATCCTTCGACGTGCTCGATTTGTCGTTGATGAAGCTGACGCGATCCATCAGCTTTTGCGCGACGGCGCTCCCCGTATAGCCGATTTCCTCGAGCGCCTTGGGCACCGAGATCGGCTCGATGACCAGCGTCCTGTCATAGGTCGCCTGGACGGTGACGAAGACCAGCGACACGACCAACAGCACGACGGACACATTGATCGTCAGCCGGCGCAGCTCGTCGAATGAACTGAGGAAAGGCGGCCTGTTGCGCCAGGCCCGGACGATCTTTTTCCACGGCCACGCGAGCGCCCGGCGGAAGCGGTCGGCCTTGTCGATGATCGAAGCCATGGACTGATCGCCGGGTTTCAGATGCATGCGGCGGCGGCGTGCGTCTGCCCGTCTACTGCCGCTTGTAGAGGTACGAATTGATGGTGACGCTGCCGTTCCGCGGCACGTCGGTGACGATCGTCCGGGGCGCGTTGCCACCCATCCGAATGATCAGCTTGTCGCCATCGACCGTATAGCGACCGGAATTTGGCGGGTCGTTTCTTTCCGCGCCATCGAAATCGAAGCGGGCGATATTTCCGCCCGGCACCTCGAGCTGGTCATAGTGGCAATAGACCCGGCCGTCGGCCGAGAAGAGGTAGTAGTGGAGCGCGTTGGTGAAATAGGAGGGGCTGCCGATCAGTCCCGTCATGTATTTCGACGCGACGGCCACGTAGAGACCGGCAACGGCGCCGCCGGCGGCCCGGCCCAGCGGCGGCGGCGCGCGTTCGGCTTCGACCTGCAGCGTGCCCGCCATCGCATCGACGACGGGGACGGCCATCTGCCAGCTCTGCGCGGTGCCGGCGGATACATCGAAGATCGCGGCCTGCCCGGCGGCGACGATGACCAAGCGAAAATGGGGCTTGGGCAGGCCGACGATGTTCTCGGCGAAGGTCGCCGCCAAGGCGAGCTCCGCGCCCGGGATGGCGACCGTCTGGAAGGTCGGCGGCACCGCGACATTCTCCTCCTGGTGCATGGGCGTGATCCAATCGCGCAGCAGCGTGGTCTGGAACAGGCTCTGAATATCGCCGTTGAACGGCCGGAATTGATAGACCTGCACCGATGCATTCATGCCGTTCAGCGAATAATCCTCCGGCGGCGCCACGGCCGAGCGATAGGCGTTCGATGGCGGCGTGTAGCGCAGTACCGGCGTCACTTGCTGGGTCCGGGCGTCCGTCACGGCAAGCCCCAACGACAAGAGGATCAGGAAAAACAAGCGCAGCATCGCCAGTCTCCCCGAATTGTGCGTCTCCATATTACCATAGGTTGCACAAAATTCAATCGATAAATCGCTGGTGGCAGCGTCCGCGCCCCTGCCCGCTCGCCCAGGATTCATGAGCGGCCGGCGGTTGGGGCAGCCCGGCCGCAAATCTGACATAACGGGCCATCGTGGCAGCAACCGTCGGACGCCCCATGGACGCCCAATCCGCAAGAGCCCAGTCCGCAAGAGATGTCTCGCTCGACTATCTTCGAGCGACACTGACGCTCATGGTGGTGGCGCATCACAGCAGTCTCGCCTACACCACCTTCGCTCGCGCCGACCCGGCGCACTACCTGGCCTCGACGGCACCCATCGTCGATCAGGGGCGCTGGCTCTTCCTCGATTATGCCGAGAACTTCAACGACGTGTTCTTCATGTCGCTGATGTTCTTCATCTCCGGGCTGTTCGTCCTGCCGTCGCTCAGACACTCCGGCTGGCCGGTGTTCGTGCGTCACCGCGTCATCCGGCTGGGTTTGCCCTTCGCCGTCGGCGTGACGACGCTGATGCCGCTCGCCTACTACGCGTCATGGCGCGCGGCCGGCCACCAGACGGGCCTCGTGGACTTCTGGCGCCAGAACATCACCTCCGACGGCTGGCCGCCCGGCCCGCTGTGGTTCGTCTGGATGCTGTTGCTGTTCGACATCGTCGTGGCGGCCCTGTTCGCCGCCTTGCCCCGGCGCCTGTCCGGCAAATCGCCGGAGGGCAGCCTGTTCAGGAAGCGCCCATTGCTGTTCGCCGGCGTCCTGGTGCTCGTCTGCGCCGTGGCGTACCTGCCGATGCTGGCGCGCTTCGGCTTCGGCGCCTGGGCGCCGTTGCTGACCAAGCCGTTTCATTTTCAGGTCAGCCGCATCTTTCTCTACCTGGTCTGGTTCCTCGCCGGAACCTGGGTGGGCGCAAGCGACCTGGAGCGCGGCCTGCTGGCGCGCGGCGGATCGCTGGCGCGGCACTGGCGCTGGTGGGTCGCGGGCTGCTTCGTCGCCTACAATCTGCTCGTCTTCGTGCCGCGCAGCCAAAGCCTGGTCGGCGGCCTCTCGGCGTTCGACAGGGGTGCCGTGGAAGCGGTGCTCTGGGTCGTCAGCTGCGTCGCGAGTTGCCTCGGATTTCTCGCCCTGTTTCGCGGCGTCGTTCGCAGCCGACGCCGCTGGATGGATTCGCTCTCCCGCAGCGCCTATGCGATCTACCTCGTCCATTACGTGTTCGTGGTGTGGATCCAGTTCGTCCTCCTGGGGCTGCCGATCCACGCCAGCCTCAAGTTCGTGGCGACCTTTGTCCTGGCAGTGCTGCTCAGCTGGGCGACGGCACAGGGGCTGCTCAGGATCCCGGGCGTGAGATACGCCTTGTAGACGTCGCGTGCCGGCCGAGTCACCCGCCGGCGCGCTCTGCTTTGGCCGGCAACACCGTCCAGCTGGCGAGGTCGAAGCGCGTGCCGGCCGTCAGGGCGTAATAGGGCTTGCCGTCGTGGGTGGCGCCATCGGTGATCAGGATGACGCTGCGGCCGACGACGGTCAGGATGTTCTGCTGGACCAGTGCGGCCGTGCCCTCGTCGATGCCGATGCCGAGCAATCCCGGATGCGCAGCCACCACCTTGGCCATGTCGGCCGCCCGACCGCGCGCCAGCACATGCTGGTCGATCGCGGCGTTCTTGACGTAGCCGAAGCCGCGTTCGTGACCCGGCGACATCATGGTGCCGTTGCCGTTCGGCGATCCGCGCACGAGGTAGGAGCCCTGGATGGTCGCGCCCGCCGAGGTGCCGGCGATCAGTCCGCCTCGATCGAGCACGGCGCGCAGTTCCCTTTCGGTCCGCGTGCCGCCATAGACATCGACCAGGCGCCATTGCCTGCCGCCCTCGAAGTAGACGGCGGTGGCCGAGCGCAGCGGCGCCACGAACGCCTCGCTGTCCGCCACCTTGCGGTCCCAGGTGTGCAGCCGGGTCATGGTCGCGTGCCAGCCCGCGAGGTTGTTGGGCGGCGTGACGTTGCTCACGTCTTCCGCCGCGGTCGGGATGTGGACCCATCGTCCGCCATCGCCGCCGCTCAGCTCGCGTCCGGCCCGTCCGATCTCCCCGCCCTGCTGGCCGCCGCCGATGATAAGCAGCGCCCCATTGGCTGGCCCCGCGGATTTCGCGGCCGGCTCGGCCGACGCGCGCGGCCCCGAAGCGCCCAGCAGCGCCGGCCAGAGCCCATTCGCCAGAAAGCTTCTGCGCAGCATCGTGTCCGCCCTTACCCACCCACGATGAAGCATCTTATCGGCTCAAATGCGGATTTCGATAGGGCTAGAGCCGGTCTCGGCCACGTTCCACTCGACGGCGCCGATCGCGTTGACCCGACCGGTCGCAACCGGCAACATCGGCAGGCTTCGGCTTTGTCGCTCATTGAAGAGGGGGAGAGACATGCAGCGAACATTGCTCCTGGCCGGCCTTTGCGCCGCCGCTCTGGTTGCCCAGCAGGCCCGGGCACAGGCGCCGGACATGTCGCTGGCGCGCCTCGATTGCGGCACGCCCAACCCGCCGACCGCCGTGAACCAGCGTTTCTCGGACACCTATGCCTACGGCGATCTGAAGCTTCAGCTCATCTACAGCTGCTATCTCATCAAGCACGGCGACGACTACCTGCTGTGGGATGCCGGCCATGCCATGACCACCCCCAACGTGGCCCCCAAGGTGAGCCTGGTCGATCAGCTGGCGCAGATCAATCTCAAGCCCGAGCAGATCAAGTATGTCGGCATCAGCCATTATCACGGCGACCATGTCGGCCAGGTCGGCTCGTTTCCCAAGTCGACGCTGCTGATCGGCAGGGGAGACTGGGACGTGCTGACCAGCGCCAAGCCGCCGGAAGGCGCCGTTGCCGCGCCGTTCGCCAACTGGATCAAGGGCGACGGCAAGGTCGAAGCGGTGCCGCTCGACAAGGATGTGTTCGGCGACGGCAGCGTGATCATGCTGTACACGCCCGGGCACACGCCTGGCCATCACAGCCTGCTGGTCAAGCTGCCGCAAATGGGCGCCGTGCTCGTCAGCGGCGATCTCGCGCACTTCCGCGAGAACTACGACAGCAACGGCGTGCCGACTTTCAACACCGATCGCGCCCAGTCGCTGGCGTCGCTCGACAGGGTCAAGAAGATCGTGGCGGGCGCCAAGGCGACCGTCATCATCCAGCATGACGCGCGCGACCTCGACAAGCTGCCGGTCTTCCCGGCTGCGGCAAAATAACGGCGCATCGACCGGTTGCGGCGGCGCGGGCATCGACAATGCCGTCGCCGATTACGGGCCTGGAATTGAGGCCTCGACAGGCCCTCGCTTTAGGCGCACGGCTGCGCTTTCCCGATTGAGCAACTCAAAGCGACGTGCGCAAGCGCGTAGAGTAGCCAGCATGCGCACCACCGAGACCACGGTCACGTTCCGGCATTCCTTCGTGCTCGCCGGCCAAGAGGCGGAGCAGCCGCCCGGAACCTATCGTCTGGTGACGGAGGAAGAACAGATCCCCGGCTTGCCTGTTGTCGCTTTCCGGCGCACGGCGACGCTGCTGCATCTGCCTGCGCTGTCGACAAGCGGCCCCCATCAGGTCGTGTCCCTCGCGCCGCAGCAATGGGCGGCCATCGTAGCGGCGGACCGACGCGGGTTCGCGCCGTGACGATCCCGCCGGCGGTCAGTGACGGTTCAAGTCTTGCCTGAAATGCCGGCGGATATTGGCGTCGGGTTGCCGGCGCCCCTCTCGCTGCCCGGCTCGGGCAGCAGCGCCATGCTCAGCTTGAACACCAGGATGAACAAGCCGGCGGCAAGCAGCGCAAACATGAACCCGAATCCAAGTGACTCATCGGGCGTCGTCCACGCCCACAGGATGCCCATGGCGCTCGCGATCATAAGGACCGATCCGATGGCGGCAAAAAGGCCCAGGACGATTTTTTGAACCTGCGTATTCATCTCAACCCTGGGGCACAGCGGCAGGTCCGTCCGCGCGGTGCTGCAAGTGCCGGGCGAAAACGCCGGCATCGCTGGAGGTCCGGCGGCGGGCGTTGCCCCCCTCGTCGGTCAGGATCTGCCTGAGCGTCGTGCGGGCGCGCGAGACGCGGCTCTTCACCGTGCCGACCGACACACCGGAATGCGCGGCAATCCTGTCATACGAATAGCCCTCGAGCACGGCAAGGAGCAGCGTTTCGCGCTGGCAGCTCGAGAGGACACGGAAGGCCTTCTTGAATTCGCGCATGACGATGCCGCTTTCCTGTCGCGGCTCGTGCGACAGCCGGCTCGCGATGGCGTCATCCAGGGGCACAGTCGGACGCAGGCTGCGCAGGCCGGAAATGAATTCGTTGCGTTGAATGCGGAACAGCCATCCCGGGAAATTCGTGCCCGATTGAAACGACTTGCGGCCAACCAGCGCTTTCACCACGGTTCGCTGCACCAGATCGTCGGCGCGGTCGGGTTCGCCGGTCAGCGACAGGGCGTAGACACGCAGCCGTGGCAGTATGGTCTTGAGATCAGCGTGAAAGTCGCCAGTCGTCGCCTGCTGGATGGACATGGGAGTCCCCCGTGGTTTTTTGGTTTTCGTGCTTCGGTTTCAGGAAAATTAGGCGCCGGCGAACCGGCTTGGCGCCCTGCGATGTGCCGCCAACAAATCATACATGGTGTTCGATCGATCGATTTGCGAGCTCTTTCGGCGACGGCGACCGACCGCCCGACTTCAGGCGCTTGCTTTACGGAAAGGTGCGTTCCGCCGGGGCGTGGATTCCGTTGTAGTCGCGGTAGTATTCGGACCTCGAGCCGTAGTTGTAGGTGGCCGGATAGCTGTAGCTGGCCGGTGAATTGTAGCCATAGCCGGCGGGATAGGCGTTGTAGCCCGCCGGAGAGTAGTAGGACTGCGAACGGCCGTAGCCTGGGTAGTACGGATCGCCACAGCCGGCGAGTGCCACGGCAAGCGCGGCCGCGGCGGCGATGTAACTGACATATCTCATGGATGGTCTCCTTCAACGAATACAACGAAGAAGGGAGGCCACCCGTTGCCGAACGATCCCATTGTCACGCTAACGTGCGGCGCTGACTTATCTCCCTGATGTTCCAAACGGAACATCCGCAACCACGGAAAGCGCCTATGAGCCGAGTCGGGAGGGCGGTCTCATGCGACGCAATCCGACCTCGGTCTCCGCTCTGTGGTTGTTCCTGTTGTCATCCCTATGGGGGCGCAACAGGCTCTTGTCCTTGCGCCTCCGGGCGAAAAGAAATGACGCTCGCGCGCGACGACCGAAGAAAAGCGAGGTCCGCCCTCAGTTCTAGCAGATATCGCTTGTCAGTCAGTCAAAGAGCACCATCTCTCTTCCAGCTGTCGCGTCGCGCGCGCCAGGCGCCCGCGCCAAAGCCAATCATCCGGTGGACCCATGCGCGACTGGCTCGTACCGCCCGTCCTCTTTCCGCTTTTCCTTTTCCTGTTGATCGTCGGCTACGCGATCGTGCGGGCGCCGACCTGACGGCCGCGCTCCGGCCCTGAAAGGACTCGCCATGAAATTTCCAACCAATACCAAACCCATGGTGTGGGGCGCCGTCGTCGGCGCCGTGGCCTGCATGATCGTCGGCTTCAGCTGGGGTGGCTGGGTGACCGGCGGCACCGCCCGCAAGGATGCGGCAGCGGCCGCGCACGACGCCGTCGTGGTGGCGCTGGCGCCGATCTGCGCCGAGCGGTTCCGCAGCCAGGGCGACGCCCCGGCCAAGATCGCCGAGCTCGCCAAGGAGAGCTCGTGGCAACGCGGCAACGTCATCGAGAAGAGCGGCTATGCGCTCATGCCCGGCAGCAAGACGACCGACTCCGACGTCGCGCGTGCCTGTGCCGAGATGTTGGCGACGCCGCCCACTCCCAAGACCTGACGACTTCGCTTCGCAAGCGCCGCCTAGCCGCTCACGAAGGTGCTCGAGATCCCATCACCCGTTTTGCTCAACGGCGCTTGGCGAATGATTTCGGCAAGATCGCGGGCCGAACGCGCGTCCAGGCTCAGGGTCAGCGCCGCACTCACACGGTAGACTCCCAGGGCGAAGGCTTGTCCGTCCTTGGTGACGTAATTTTCGAGCCAGGCTTTTTGTAGGGCAAGGGGAGCGGCTCGCAGCTTCTCCGCATCGAGCAGGCCAAGCACTGACATTTTTCTATAGAACCCGGGATTCTGGGCCTCGAGAAATTCCCGATCGTCCGTCAGCAGCCTGTAGTCGATCTTCGCCGAGAGCTTCTCGAACTGCGCGAACTTGGCGTACGGGCCGTGTTCGAGGAGAACCTGGACATGCTCCGCCATGTACAGTCCCGCGACAGGCCGGGTGAGAACCTGTTCGACCACGGCGCCTTCGTCCAAATCCCATTCGCGCTGGAGCAGGCAAAACAGCAATCGCGGGCTGATCTGTTTCTGCAACGCGACAATCCCCTTCAGCGCCTGAGTCACCGAGTGCACGTCATCGCCGTTCACCTTGACCTGCTGGTAGTGCTCGGTGAGAAGGCTGGAGATCTGCAAAAGCTGATCGTAGATCACCCATTGGTAGACTTCGGTGGGATAGCGATCGCGCGCGCGCTCCGCCCTGAAGCGGTCGATATGCTCGAGGTGGTCGGGATTGCCGGCGTCGAGCCTGGCCAGAAGTCGGTCGAAGGTGGCGTCGAACGCGCCATTCAATTCCTTCTTGAGCTGCTGCAGCAGCAGGTCGCCCACGTCGATCGTGGAATAATTCACCTTTTTCTGCGCCACTTTTTTCCAGTTGGCGGCGAAGCTGTAGGCGGACTCACGCACACGATCCGCCTGCACATAACCATTTCCCCGGGAGTCCACCGCGAAATAGGTTCGTGCCAGGTCGCTGCCGAAGCTCATGTGATAGGTGAGAAGGTCGTTCAGGATCACATCGCCCATGGTCACGAGCGACGTGCCGTCGACATTCGAGCTCTGCTCGTCTTCGATGGTGGTGATGCGGAAACTGAAATTCGCCTTGTCGCTCCCAGCTGCAGGCAGCTGCCCGGGGAAAATCAGAGTCGGCGAGAGCCGCAGCCCCTGCGGGCCCAACCGTTCGTTCAGTAGTTTGCGCGCTTGAGCATCGACCAGGCCATCGCGAATGGCCGCCAGCTGGCGGACGCCGCCCAGTTCTTGCGGCAGAGCACACAGCGACAGATCGGACGGGCAGTAGGCCCGACGGAAATCCCCCCAGCGTTTGCCGGCTTCGCGCCAATAGTCCGCTTCTTCCCGAGGGCGGCTGATGATCCTGTCGTAGATGATCTCGACCAGACGCTTGAGGCTCGTCACTTCCCTCGAGGCAGCCGCGCGGTCGCGGATTTGAATCCAGTTCTGAATATCGAAAATCTGGACCGGACTGGTGTCTTCATAAGCATGTGCGCCGCAAAACGAAGCCATCAGCGACCATAAGACCAGCGCCTGAATAACCGCTCTGATTTTCTCGCTCACGGCCCCCCACTGGATTCACGCCCCGGAGATTGGGACAGCCCGGCTGTAAATCTGACATAACATGGCTCCATGGACACCACCCGCCTGAAGCCTTTCATCGAGACCTTCTGGGAAGACTCGATCCTGCCCTCGATCACGGAATACATCCGCATCCCCAACAAGTCGCCGGCCTACGATCCGCAGTGGGTCGAGCACGGCTACATGGAAGACGCCGTGAAGCTGATGGAGAGCTGGGCCCGTCCGCAGCTCGACGGCTTTGCCGGCGCCACCCTGGAGGTCGTGCGCCTGCCCGGCCGCACGCCGCTCTTGTTCATGGATGTGCCGGGCGACAGCGACGACACCGTGCTGCTCTACGGCCATCTCGACAAGCAGCCCGAGATGAAGGGTTGGTCGGAGGGGCTGGGCCCGTGGCTGCCCGTGCTCAGGGACGACAAGCTCTACGGTCGCGGCGGCGCCGACGACGGCTATGCGATCTATGCCTGCCTGTGCGCGCTCAGGGCCATGCGCGAGCAGAAGGTGCCGCGCGGCCGCTGCGTCATCATGATCGAGGCCTGCGAGGAATCCGGCAGCTACGACCTGCCCTACTACGTCGACCACCTCCTCGCGCGCATCGGCAAGCCGTCGCTCGTCGTCTGCCTCGACTCGGGCTGCGGCGACTACGAGCGGCTGTGGCTCACCACCTCGCTGCGCGGCATCGCGGCGGGCACGCTCACGGTGCGCGTGCTGACCGAGGGCGTGCATTCGGGCGACGCGTCCGGCATCGTGCCCTCCTCGTTCCGCATCCTGCGCGGGCTCTTGTCGCGCCTCGAGGACGAGGCCACGGGCGAGATCAAGCTGTCCGACCTCTATGTCCAGATCCCGCCGCAGCGCATCGAGCAGGCCAAGGAAGCGGCGCGCATCCTCGGCAGCGAGGTCGACGGCAAGTTCCCCTTCGCCGGATCGACGCGGCCGATGCTCGACGACCGGGGCCAGCTGGTGCTCAATCGCACCTGGCGGCCGCAGCTCGCCGTCACCGGCATGGACGGCTATCCCGCGCCGGGCGATGCCGGCAACGTGCTGCTGCCCTACTCGACGGCCAAGCTCAGCCTGCGCACGCCGCCGACGCTCGACGCCCCGGCCGGGGCGCGGGCGATGAAGAAGGCGCTGGAGGCCGATCCGCCCTATGGCGCCGAGGTCGCGTTCGACGCCGGCGAAGGCGGACAGAGCGGCTGGCACGCGCCGCCGCTGGCGCCCTGGCTCGAGAAAGCGGTGGCGCAGGCCTCGCAGGAAGCGTTCGGCCAGCCGGCGGCGTACATGGGCGAAGGCGGCACGATCCCCTTCATGGGCATGCTGGGCGAGAAGTTCCCCGACACCCAGTTCGTCATCACCGGCGTGCTGGGGCCGCACTCCAATGCGCATGGGCCCAACGAGTTCCTGCACATTCCGACGGGCAAGAAGGTCACGATGGCGGTGGTGCGCCTGATCGCGGCGCATCACGGGCGGGCAAGATCCGCAAGATGAACCCACACCCCGCCTCATCCTGAGGAGCCACGCGAAGCGTGGCGTCTCGAAGGGTCGGCAACGCGCACATACTGTGGCCCACCCTTCGAGACGCGGTCCTTTGGACCGCTCCTCAGGGTGAGGTAGTGTGGTTTCCACGACCCAGCCTGGAGATGGCAAGCCGGGCCTGACAGGGTGTCGGCATGAGCCTAGCCAAACGCATCGTGATCTGCGGCGGCGGCGCGATCGGCGCCGCCATCGCCTTTTTCCTCGGCCGGCGCGGGGCCGAGGCCATCGTGATCGAACGCCACGAAGTGGCCGGCGCGGCGTCGGGCAAGTCGGGCGGCTTTCTGGCGCTCGACTGGTGCCGCGGCACGCCACTCGACCGGTTGGCGCGGCGCAGCTTCGCGCTGCATGCCGAGCTCGCCGACGAACTTGGCAATCCGTGGGGCTACCGGCGGCTGGAAACCTTTGGCGGCCAAGCCGTCGAGAGTGACAGCGCGCGTGGCCGGAGCCAACGGCCGTGGCTGTCGGCCAAGGTGGCGATCACGGGCCAGCTCGGCGCGCCGCAGACGACGGCGCTGGTCGAGCCGCGCGCCTTTACCACCGGCCTGATGCGCGCCGCCGAGGCCGAGGGCGCGGCGCTGCGGCAGGGCACGGTCGTCGACCTGGTGCGGGGGCCGACGGGAGCAATAGGAGGCGTCGTTCTGGACAGCGGCGAGATCGTCGAGGGCGACGCCGTGGTCATCGCGCTGGGACCGTGGTCGATCCTGGCGACGCGCTGGCTGCCCCTGCCCGCGGTGTACGGCTACAAAGGCCACAGCCTGGTGTTCCGGACCGGCGAGGCCATTCCGGCGGAAGCGCTGTTCCTCGAGTACCAGGAGGCCGGCGGCGAGATCCTGACGCCCGAGCTGTTTCCGCGCGCCGACGGCACGACCTGGGTGTGCGCGGTCTCGGGCACCGGCCCGCTGCCGGTCGATCCCGCCGAGGTCGCCGCCGACGACGGCGCGCACGCGCGGCTGGAGGCGATGTGCCGGAATATCTCGCCGGCGCTGTCCGCAGCGACGATCGTGGCGCGGCAGGCGTGCTTTCGCCCGGTGACCGAGGACGGGCTGCCGCTGATCGGCGCGGTGCCGGGCCTGGACGGCGCCTACGTGGCGACCGGCCACAGCGTCTGGGGCATGCTCAACGCGCCGGCGACCGGCGAGGCGATGGCCGAGCTGATCCTCGATGGCCAGGTGCGCCAGGTCGACCTGGCGCCGTTCGCGCCCGGGCGACTGCGGACGTTCGACCCGGCGCGGCTGCGCGGACGCTGAGCCCCGAGCCGGACGGTGCGCGTCCTCAAGGGATGTCGCCGATCTTGTTGAAGGAGACGCCGACGCGCCGGCCGCCGCCGATCACGTGGTGATACTGGCCGTCGTCGAAGCCGGCCGGCAGGCTGAAGGTGATGTGGACCGTGCCGCCGGCAGGGAGGTCCTGCCCCGTCACCAGCGCGCCGCCCGACGACGTCAAGGTCGCGGTCCCGTCGATCGTGGTTCCCGACAGGGTGTAGGTCCCGTGGTAGCGGGCGCCGGATATGTCGATGCCGATGACGACGCCCTTGCCGATGTACATCGCGCCATGACCGTTGCCAGCAACGCCTTGGTACCGCATTTGGTAGAGCGCGCTCATGGAGGCTCCTGGGTGGGTTGGAACAACGAACGCTTACGCCACCGGACGCGAAGGCCAATCGGCAGAAGGCACTAGGGCTCCTTCTTGGCAAGCTTGATGATCGCCGTGGCGAGCAGCGCTACGGCGCGGAGAAGCTCACGATCGCCTTTTCCTTCATTCTGCAGCTTCATCACCAAATTGGTGGCCTCTTCGGCGCACCACGTCGCGTCGATATATTTGCCGTCGGGCATCTGGGACCTCCCTGTCAGGAAATCGAACATAGCCCCGGCGCCACACCCCGCGATAGATCACTTTCGACAGGCAATGCCCGCTTGCCAAGTCCGCATCGCGGGCCTGGGACGGCGCCGGCGCATCCTGCGGTGCCCGCCGCGTCGTTTTCGTGCCAGACTGCCCGACATGCAGCACCACGAAGTCATCGTCGTCGGCGCAGGCGTCGCCGGCATCTACCAGATCAAGCGCCTGGTCGATCTCGGCATCGACGCCACCGTGCTCGAAGCCGGCGGCGACCTCGGCGGCACTTGGCAGTGGAACCGCTATCCCGGCGCGCGCTTCGACTCGGAGAGCTACACCTACGGCTACTCCTTCTCGCGCGAGCTGCTCGACGAATGGCACTGGAAGGAGCGCTTCTCCGGCCAGCCCGAGAACCTGCGCTACCTCAGCCACGTCGCCGACAAGTTCGGCCTGCGTCGGTACATGCAGTTCAATTGCCGGGTCGAGGCGGCGCACTACGACGAGGCGCAGAACCTGTGGCATTTGCGCATCGACGATGGGCGCAGCGGCGACGGGCGCGAGCTCACCTGCCGGTTCCTGATCCTGACCCTGGGGCTGCTGTCGATCCCGACCCTGCCGCGCCTCGCGGGCATGGAGCGCTTCAAAGGCCGGTCGTTCCACACCTTCCATTGGCCGCACGAGCCGGTCGAGATGGCGGGAAAGCGGGTCGCCGTCATCGGCACCGGCGCGACCGGCATCCAGGTGATCGGCGAGATCGCCGACAAGGTGGGCGAGCTCACCGTGTTCCAGCGCCGGCCGAACTGGAGCGCGCCGCTCAACAACGGGCCGATCTCCGACGCCGAGATGGCCAACATCCGCCGGCGCTACGACGAGATCTTCGCCACCTGCGCGCGCACGCCGGGCGGCTTCGAGCACGAGCCCGACCGCCGCGGCTTCTTCGAAGTCAGCCGCGAGGAGCGACTGGCGCTGTGGGACAGGCTGTACGACGAGCCCGGCTTCGGCATTTGGCTGCGCAACTTCAAGGAGATCTTCACCGACGAGCAGGCCAACGCGGAGTTCTCGGAATACATCGCCCAGCGCATCCGCCGGCGGGTCAAGGATCCCAAGGTCGCCGAGAAGCTGATCCCGCGCGACCATGGCTTCGGCGTGCAGCGGGTGCCGCTCGAGACGCGCTACTTCGAGGCCTATAACCGGCCCAACGTCCACCTGGTCGACCTCAGCGAGACGCCGCTGGAGTGCGTCACCGAAACGGGCCTGCGCACCAGCGAGCGCGACTACGACTTCGACATCATCGTCTACGCCACCGGCTTCGACGCCATCACCGGCGCCTTCGACCGGATCGACATCCAGGGCGTGGGTGGTGAGAAGCTTGCCGACAAATGGCGCACCACCATCTCGACCTTCCTGGGCATGATGATCGCGGGCTTCCCCAACATGCTGATGCCCGCCGGCCCGCAAAGCGGCTCGGCCTCGACCAACTATCCGCGCGGCATCGAGACCGGCGTCAACTGGTGCACCGACCTGCTCGAGTACATGCAGGCCCACGGCTACACGAAATGCGAGGCGACGGAAGGGGCCGAGAAGCGCTGGACCGACCACGTCACCAACATGTACGCCATGATGCTGATGCGGAAGGCCAAGTCGTGGTTCACCGGCTACAATTCCAACGTGCCGGGCCACGAGCAGGGCACCGTGCGCTACCTGGTCTACAACGGCGGCGCGCCCAAGTACGTGAACACGATCAACGCCGTGGCCGCCAAGGGCTATGAGGGCGTGGTGCTGAGCGCCGATCGCGGCGCGGCGCCCGCCGGCAGCCAGCCGACGGCGGTGGCGTGATTTCTCCTCTCCCGCTGGTCGCGCCTGTGAAGGCGCTGAGGGAGAGGAACATGAGGGCCGCTACGCCGCCTGGCGCGTCGCGGCCGCGGCCAGCACCAGCTCGGCGCACTTCTCGCCGATCATGATGGTGGGCGCATTAGTGTTGCCGCTGGTGAGCGTCGGCATGATCGAGGCGTCGGCGACGCGCAGGCTGGCGATGCCGTGGACCCTGAGCTCGGAATCGACCACCGCCATCGTATCCCCGCCCATCTTGCAGGTGCCGACCGGGTGATAGGTGGTCTCGGCGTTCTTCCTCACCCAGTCGAGCAGTTCCTCGTCCTTCTGCAGATGCGCGCCCGGCGCGATCTCCTCGCCGGTGACCTCCTTGAGCGGCGACGTCGCCATCAGCTCCCGCCCCTTGCGGATGGCGGCCAGCACGCCGGCGCGATCGTGGGCGGCTGACAGGAAATTGAAGCGGATCGCCGGCGGCTCGGCCGGGTCCGCAGACTTGATGTGGATCGAGCCGGTGCTTTCCGAGCGCAGCACGTTCACGTTCATGGTGATGCCCGCCCGCTTGGAGACGCGCCGCTCGCGGCCGACCATCTCGTACAGGAAGGGCGCGATCGACACCGTCGCGTCCGGCGTCTCTAGTCCCACCCGGCTGCGGAAGTAGAGGCGGATCGGCACCGACGTCGAGGCCAGGAAGCCCTCGCGGAACAGCGCGTACCTGACCGCCTCGCGCGCCAGCCGCCAGCCGCGGGCGTTGTCGTTGAAGGTGAGGTTCTTCTCCCTGATCGCGAACTTCACGCGCGGCGAATAGTGGTCGCGCAGGTTCTCGCCGACGCCCGGCAGGTCGTGCAGCGGTGCGATGCCGACGCTGCGCAGGCGGTCGGCCTGGCCGATGCCGGAGAGCTCGAGCAGCTTGGGCGAATTGATCGCGCCGCCCGACACGATCACTTCGCGCACCGCCCGCGCCTGCCGCTTCGCCCCGCCGACGGAATAGCGCACGCCGACGCAGCGCCTGCCTTCCAGGATCAGCGCCTCGGCCAGCGCGCCCTGCTCGATCGCCAGGTTCGGCCGCGCGCGGACCGGGTCGAGATAGCAGTAGGCGGTGCTCTGGCGGCGGCCCTTGGCGATCGTCACCTGCGACATGCCGATGCCTTCCTGGCTCTCGCCGTTCTGGTCGGGATTGAAGGGCAGGCCGATGCGTTCCGCCGCCGCGATCATCTTCTCCAGCAGCGGCACCTTGTGGCGCGGCGTGTCGGTGACGCGCAGCAGGCCGTCGCGGCCGCGGAAGCTGTCGGAGCCGCCGTCGTAGCGCTCCATGCGCTTGAAGACCGGCAGCACGTCCTGGTAGCTCCAGCCGCGATTGCCGAGCTGCGCCCAATGATCGTAGTCCTGCGCCTGGCCGCGGATATAGACCATGCCGTTGATCGAGCTCGACCCGCCCAGCATCCGGCCGCGCGGAACGTCGATGCGCCGTCCGCCCGAGCCCTCATCCGGCTCCGACGAATAGCACCAGTTGACGGCCGGATCGTCGATCATCTTGGCGACGCCAACCGGCACGCGCGACCAGAAGAAGTTCGAGCCCTCGGTCCCCGCCTCAAGCAGCAGCACGCGATGGGCGCCGCTCTCGCTCAGCCGGCGGGCGACCACCGCGCCGGCCGAACCGGCGCCGACGACGATGTAGTCATAGGCATCGCCCGACGTTGCCTCTGTTGTCATCCTTTTCTCCATCGCGCGCCTTCCCCTCTCCTTGCAACCATCCCGGCCGGCGGCGTCAAGGTAGCGCCAACGCTGCAAACTGCCCGTCAAAATGCGCCGAGGGTGAAATAAGGCGAAAATGGGGAATCTGCGGGAGGTCCTATTGCTTTTAAGCTCGATCAAGATATATCTTGAGTATGATTAAACATACCAAGAGGCATTTAATGAGACCTTCTCATCACTACCACGACCACGGATCGCACCGGCATGCTGCCGGGTATCGCGGTCATCATGGCTATGGCCGCGGCGGCCGGGGCGATCCCGACGATGCGCGCGGCGGCCGGCGGCGGCGGGTCTTCGATTCGGGCGAGCTGCGCCTGGTGCTGCTCAAGCTTATCGCCGACCAGCCGCGGCATGGCTACGAGCTCATCCGGGCGATCGAGGAGCTGACCGGCGGCCTCTACGTGCCGAGTCCCGGCATGGTTTATCCGCTGCTGACCCTGCTGCAGGACATGGGGCAGATCGAAGAGGCCACGTCCGAGGGCGCGCGCAAGCAGTTCGCCGTGACGGCCGAGGGCACCGCGCACCTGGCCGAGAAGCGGCAGGAGGTCGAGGCGCTGTTCGCGCGCCTGGCGGCGCTCGCCTCGGCGCGCCAGCGGACCGACGGCGGACCGATCCGCCGCGCCATGGCGAACCTGCGCGCGGCCCTGATCTATCGCCTCGATCGCGATGCCGTCGAAGCCGACACGCTGCACGCCGCAGCCGCGATCCTCGACGAGGCGGCGCAGAAGATCGAAAGGCTGTGAAGATGGCCGTCGACAGCACCGTCCGCGTGCCGACCGCGCACGCCAGCCGCTACCTCCAGCAGCTTTGCAAGCACTGGAGCCACAACCTCGCCGTCACCTTCAGCGAAAGCGAAGGCACGGTGACCTTTCCGCGCAACGCGCGCGGCGCCGACTGGCCGGGCGATGCGACCCTGGCGCTGCAGGCGCACGCCGACGGGCTCGACTGCCGCCTGGTGGCGAGCTCGAGCGGCCAGCTCGAGGCGCTCAAGGGCGCCGTCGCGCGCCATCTCGACCGCTTCGCCTTTCGCGAGGCGCCGCTGGCTTTCAACTGGCAGGACCACTAGCGCCGCCCCTTCCAGAGGCTGACGGAAAGCGGATCCTTTTGCCGCTCAGCCGCCGAACGCCGTGGCCTTGTCGGCAGCCCACGATACACGGACCGCCGGCGCCGCCTGTGCGAACGGCGGATCGCTGATCGGGCGCAACACGACGACCTCTGCGCCGTCGGCCAGCCGGACGACATATTTCCGGCTGGTGCCGAGGAAGACCTGCTCGACAATGACGCCCTCAAGGCCTGCTCCGCCGGTCTGTACCGGCGCAAGCACGACGCGCTCCGGCCGGACGGCGACGACAACGGCGGACCCCGCGTCGAGCGGCGTCCGCGCCGAGGCCGCGATGCGTCCGGCGGCCGTCTCGATCTCGCAGACGCCATCGGCAACGCCAAGCACCCGTCCGCCAATCAGGTTGGTATCGCCGATGAAGCTCGCCACGAAGCGTGTCGCCGGCCGGTCGTAGAGCTCCTCGGGCGTGCCGATCTGCTCGATGCGGCCCTTGTCGAACACCGCGATGCGGTCGCTCATGGTGAGCGCTTCTTCCTGGTCGTGCGTCACGTACAGCACCGAGATGCCGCGCTCGCGGTGCACGCGCTTGATCTCGAGCTGGAGCTGCTCGCGCAGCTTGCGGTCGAGCGCGCCCAGCGGCTCGTCCATCAGCAGCAGCGCCGGCCGGTAGACCATGGCGCGGGCGAGCGCCACCCGCTGCTGCTGGCCGCCCGAGAGCTGTTTCGGCAGGCGCCCGCCATGGTCGGGCAGCTTGACCAGCGCCAGCGCCTCGTCGACCAGGCGGGCGATCTCGCCCGCGGGCGTGCCGCGCATCTCGAGGGGAAAGGCGACGTTGCGCCGGACCGTCATGTGCGGGAACAGCGCGTAGTTCTGGAACACCATGCCGACGTCCCGGCGGTAGGCCGGCAGGTCGGCGACCGAAACGCCGTTCAGCATGATGCGGCCGGCGTCGGGCTGCTGCAGCCCCGCCACCATCATCAAGGTCGTGGTCTTGCCCGAGCCCGACGGGCCGAGCAGGGTCAGGAACTCGCCGGCCTCGAGGGTGAGGTGGAGATCATCCACCGCCACCAGCGAGTCGTAGCGCTTGCGCACCCCGGCGAGCTCGAGAACGGCGCTCGGCATCAGCCGATCCGCAAGCTGCGCCCGGGGCGCAGCGCCAGATCGGCCATCATCACCAGGAGCGCGAACAGGAAACATACCGAAGCGATGGCGGCGATCGTCGGATCGAAGTCGCCTAAAAGGTTCGACCACATCTGCACCGCCACCGGCCGCACGCGCGCCGAGCTCACGAACAGCGAGACGATCAGCTCGTCGAACGACAGGATCATCGCGATCAAGAGCGAGGACAGCACCGCCGGCATGATCAGCGGCAGGGTGACGTGGCGGAAGGTGGCCCAGGGCGGCGCGCCCAAGGTGGCGGCCGCCTGCTCGAGCTGCACGTCCTGCACGCGCAACGCCGAGGACACCGTGGCCACGACATAGGGAATGAGCAACACGGTGTGGCCGATGATCAGGCCGGTCAACGTGCCGTTGAGGCCGAGGCCGCGATAGATGCCGAACAGGGCCGCCGCCGTGATCATGCCCGGCACAATGATCGGCAGCATCAGGCAGGCGGTGATCAAGGCGGCGCCCGGCACGCGCCCGCGCACCAGCCCCAGCGCCGCCGCCGTGCCCAGGACGGTCGCCAGGACCGACGACGGCACCATGAGCTGGAGGCTCACCCCCAGCGAATTCGTCCAGGCCGGCGTCGAGAACAGCACGGCATACCAGCGCAGCGAAAAGCCGGGCGGCGGGAACTGCAGGAAGGGTGCCGAGCTGAACGAGATGATCACCACGACGGCCAGCGGCGCCAGCAGGAAGACCGCCACCATGACCACGAGCGTGCCGCGCAGCAGGCGCCAGGGCGTCATGCCGTCAGCCCTCACCGCGCGATCTCCCGGAGGCCCACGGTGAATTGCAGCAGCGCCACCATCGCGCCCGTGATCGCCAGCAGCACCAGCGACAGCGCGCCGGCGACGCCCCAATTGCCGAACGTGGCGATCTGGTCCTGGATGAGCTGGGAGATCATCTGCTGGCGCGCGCCGCCCAGCAGGGCCGGAATGATGTAGTAGCCGAGCGTGCTGATGAAGACGAGCGTGGCGCCGGTGATCAGGCCGGGCAAGGTCAGCGGCAGGTAGACGCGCAGGAAGGCGCGCACCGGCGGAGCGCCCAGGGTGGCGGCGGCGCGCATGTAGGCGGGGTCGATGCGCGCCATCGACGAATAGAGGGGAAAGATCACGAACGGCAGCAGCACCTGCACGCAGCCCGCCAGCAGGCCGGTCATGTTGTAGAGCAGCGGCAACGGCTCTTCGATGAGACCGGAGCCGATCAGGAACGAATTGATGACGCCATGGCGCTGCAGCAGGATGGCCGTCGCAAAGGCGCGCACCAGCAGGCTGGTCCAGAACGGCACCAGCACCAGGAAGATCAGCCAGCGCCGGAGCCGCGGCGAGCCGTGCGCCATCAGATGCGCCACCGGGAAGGCGAGCAGCACCGTGACCGGCGTGACGATGGCGCTGATGATCAGCGTGTTCATCATCACGCGCAGGTAGACGGGCCGCTCCCACAGCAGTGCGAAGTTCTGCAGGCCCGGCTCGGGAAAGCTGAAGGCGCGCGACAGCAGCCAACCCACCGGCAAGAGGAAGGCCACGGCGAGCACGAGCGCGGCCGGCAGGATCAGCCAGGCGGCGCCGTTCACAGCCTTCATGGAGAAGACGTCACGCGATCTTCCACGCCGTCCAGCGCTCGGTGAGCTCCTTCAGGTGATCGCGCCAATAGAGCTGGCTCATGATGAAGCCCCTCTTGGTGTTCGCGGGCGTCGTGCACAGCCAGGGCTCGAGCTTGGCGTCGATCGTCTTGTAGGCTTCGATGTTGGTCGGCGAGTAGGCGATCAGGTTGGCGACCTTGGCCTGGTTGTCGGCCACGGTCATGGTGTCGATCAGGCGCATGGCGGCGTCGCGATTCTTGCTGCCCTTGGGCACCACCAGGTAATCGACCGCCTGGATGTTCTGCTCCCACGACAGCGCGATCTTGGCGCCCTTCTGGGCGGCGTCGTAGACGCGGCCGTTGAGGATGATGCCGGCCACGACCTCGCGGTCGACGAAGAGCTGCTGGCTCTGCGAGTTGGTCGTCCAGAACACCGTCTGGCCCTTGATGCCGTCGAGCTTCCTGAAGGCGCGATCGACGTCGAGCGGATAGAGCTTGTCGGGCGCCACGCCGTCGGCCAGCAGCGCCACCTCGAGCGAGGCGACCGGCTGGTCGAGCACCGTGCGCTTGCCGGGGAACTTCTTGAGGTCGAACAGGTCGGCCCAGGTCGCGGGCGCCCCGTTGGGGAACGCCGTCGTGCTGTAGCCGAGATTGTACGACCAGACGATGCAGCCGACGCCATAGTCGTGGACGAAGCGCGGATCGATGCGGCTGAGCGTCACGAGCTTGGGATCGATCTTCTCGAGCAGCCCGTCCTTGGCCGCGACCTCGAGAAAGCCGCCGGTGATGTCGACCACGTCCCAGTCGGGCGTGCCGCTCGACGCCATGGCGCGGAACTTGGCGACGTTCATCGGGCCGTCCTGCACCACCTTGGCGCCGGTCGCTTTCTCGAAGGGCTCGCAATAGGCCACCTTCTCGGCGTCCTGGTAGGCGCCGCCCCAGCTCGTGAACACGACGGTGGTGCCCTTGAGATCCATCGCCCCCTGCGCGCGCGCTCCGAGCGGCAGCGCGGCGGCGGCCGCGGCGCCGGCCAGGACGGTGCGGCGTGTGGTCATGCTCATGTCGGTCTCCCCTCTCCCTCAGTCCCTCAGATTCTCGCGCAATGTGCGGCCGGTATAGTCCTTGCGGAACAGGCCGCGGCGCTGCAGCTCGGGCACGACGCTGCGGCAGAACTGCTCGAACATGCCCGGATGATTGACCGGCGAGACGACGAAACCGTCGCACGCGCCTGACTCGAAGATCTCCTGCAACCGATCGGCCACCATCTCGGGCGTGCCCACCAGCTCGCGCTTGCGGCCGCGATTCTCGGCGACCTGCGCGAAGGTGAGCCCCTGCGCCTTCATGTGCTGCTTCAGCACATCCTCCGAGCCCTTCATGCCCTGGTTGCCCTGCAGGGCCGAAAGCGTGACGCCTTCCTTCAGCTTGGTGATGTCGGCGCCGAGATTGCTCGATGTCGCCGCCCGATTGAGCTCGGGGTCGATCAGGCTGTCGAGATAGTCGGCCCGTTCGCGGGCGATCGATTCGGTCTCGCCCAGCACCACGGAGACGTTGGGCAGGATGGCGCATTCCCCGGGCTGGCGGCCGCGCGCCTGCATGCGCGTCTTAATGTCGGTGTAGAACTCGGCCATCTCCTCCTTGCCGCGCTGGATGGTGAAGATCACCTCGGCCCAGCGCGCGGCGAACTCGCGGCCGCGGTCGGAGCTGCCGGCCTGCATGATGACGGGATGGCCCTGCGGGCTGCGCGGAATGGAGAGCGGCCCGCGCGTCTTGATCCAGCGGCCCTGGTAGTTCGCGTAATGCACCTTCGACGGGTCGGCCAGCACGCCCTTCTTCTTGTCGAGCACGAAGGCGTTGTCTTCCCAGCCGTTCCATAGCGCGAAGCACGCCTCCAGAACCTCGTCGGCGCGGTCGTAGCGCAGCTCGCGCGGCGGCAGCTCGTCGAGGCCGGCATTCCTGGCTTCGAGATCGGTCGCCGAGGTCACGACGTTCCACGCCACGCGGCCCTTGCTCATGACGTCGAGCGAGGCGAGCCAGCGCGCCAGGTGATAGGCCGTGTGGAAACTGGTCGAGAGCGTGGCGCCGAGGCCGAGATGGCGCGTCACCGCCGCCATCACCGGCAGCACCACCGTGGGATCGAGGAAGCTGATCTGCCCGCCGCGCCGGAGGTAGGCGTCGTAGCTGCCGTCGTGGATGTCGTAGAGGCCGAACAGATCGGCGAAGAAGCAGCCGTCGAACTTCGCCGATTCGAGAAGGCGCGCGATGTACTCGTAGCGGCTGGGCTCCAGGATGTCGTCGAGCGTCGATTCGGGATGCCGCCAGCCGCCGGTATGCTGAGCCGTCGGCCCGGTCTTCAGATAGGCGATCAGATGCATCTGACGTTTGGTCATCAGCCTCATTATGACCAGCAAAATAACGGCTTTGCAGCAGTTTCTGCGCGTGTACGAACGATATTGGTGGATTTATGCCGGCACGGGCCGCGCCGCGCCGCCGGCTCAATAGGTCGCGAAGATTCGCGCGATCTCCGCCGGATCGGAGGTCCGGGTCAGGGCCAGCGCCAACAGCAGCCGCGCCTTCTGCGGATTGAGGTTGTCGGCCGCGAGCACGCCGGCGTCGGCCAGCTTCTGGCTCCTGTGGATGCGCCCCGAACCGGCGCGCGACGACTGCACGACCACGATGCCCTGGCGCACCGCCTCGGTCATCGCCGCGAGGTCGGCGGCCGGCGGCATGCCGGGCGCGAAGCCGGCCGACACGAGTCCCTTCGCCCCGGCCGCGATGAAGGCGCGCATCGCGCTGCCGTCGGAACCGGCATAGGCATAGGCGATGTCGACCCTCGGCAGGGCGTCGAGCCGCGCGATGTCGAACTCGGTGTCTGGCATGTGGCGCCGCTCGGGCCGGCGGTAGTAGGCGATGCGGTCGGCGTCGGCGTGGCCCAGGATGCCGAAGTCGGGCGTGCGGAAGGTCTGCATGCGCCAGTTCGAGGTCTTGGTGACCTCGCGCGCCGCCTGGATCTCGTCGTTCAGCAGCACCAGCACGCCGCGGCCGCGACTGTCGGGGCTGGCCGCCGCGCGCACGCCGTTCAAAAGATTGATCGCGGCATCGGTCGACAGGCCCGAGGCCGGCCGCTGCGAACCGATCATGACCACGGGGACCGCCACCTTGAGCACCAGGTTCAGGAACCAGGCGGTTTCCTCGAGCGTCGCCGTGCCATGGCCGATGACGATGCCGGCGAGATCCGGATGATCGGCCACCAGGCGGTGGCACAGCGCCGCCAGCTCCCGCCATTCCGGGAAGTAGATCTCGGGACTCGGCACGTTCTTGAAATCGACGGGGATCACCTCGGCGATCTCGTTGACCACCGGAAAGCGGGCGACGATCTGGCCGGCATGCATGCGGTTGTTGTGAACGCCGTAGTCCTGCAGCTCGAGCGGATGGACGCCCAGCGAGGAGATGGTGCCGCCGGTGCCGATGAAGGCCACCTTGGGCCGGTTTGCGCTGCTCACGGGATACTCCTCGAGGACGGGTCGTGCAGGAGATGCAGCAACTCCTGTGCCACGACTTGGTCGAAGAGCATTGCTCAGAGGCCCAGCCGATAGACCCGCGACGCCGTGCCGTGGAACAGGCTGGCCTTCTCACTCGCACTCGCGCCCTGGGCCAGTCGCTTGCAGGCGTTCCAGAACACGCCGTAACCGTACGACCCCTTGTCGACCGGGAAATTGCTTTCGAACATGGCGCGCTCCGCACCGAATGCCGTGATACAGGTCTCGATGTAGGGCCGCCATAAAGCGGCGAGCTGCTCCGAGCTCGGCGGCAGCGCGCCTTCGTGCACATCGAAGCCCAGCAGCCGCATGCCGAGACCGCCCAGTTTCACGTGCACGTTGGGACATGACGCCAGCGCGCGGATGTCGGCGCTCCAGCCGGCGAACACCGCGTCGCGCTTGCCCTTGTAGCGGCCCAGCCCGATCGGGCCGCCGACATGGTTGAGCACGATCGGTGTCGCCGGATAGGCGCGCGCCAGATCGAGCAGGTCGCCGAGTTGCGGGTGGTACATGAAGGCATCGAAGCTGAGGCCGAGCGGCGCCAGCTGCGCGAAACCTTCGCGCACGCGGCGGTCGAGCAGCAGCTTCTCCGGCCGGCCGGCCACGGCGCCCCATTGGGCCTGGTCCGGATCGCTGGCCGAGATGAAACGGATGCCGCGGAAGCGGCCGCCGCGGCCGCCGCCCGAGACGACCATCGCTTCCAAGACGTCGCGCACGCGCCCGCCCAGGGCGAGGTCGGCGTGTCCGATGATGCCGGCGCAGATGCGCGGCTTGCCGTAAGCGCCGCTGGCGCTCATCGCCGCGACGCCGTTGGCGAACTCGATCTCGCCGACCGGGCGCATCTCGGCCGGCCCGTCGGCGCGATACATCGAGAGCCATTCCAGATACACGGTGGCGACGACATTGTGTCCGCCGCCGGCGATGTCAGCCAGCAGGTCCGGCAGCAGGTAGCGCCCGCTTTCCGGCCGATCGATCAAGTGATGGTGCGGATCGACGATCGGCAGGTCGGGCTCGAGGGCGGGCTCGCGGCGCTTGTCGAGCCACTTCGGCCGGACCGCCAGGTGCGAGCTGATCGTGGTGGCCTGAGGCGACGGCATCTACAGCCCCTGCGCGCCGGCTACGGCAATGGCTTGGCCGGTGACCCAGGAGGCGAACGGCGAGGCGAGGAACAGGGCGACGTTCGCGATCTCCTCGGGATGGCCCATGCGGCCGAACGGGATCGAGGCGAGCGTGGCGTTGTAGAGCGTGGGATTGTCGCTCTTGCGGCGGTCCCAGACGCCGCCGGGAAACTCGATCGAGCCGGGTGCGATGCAATTCACCCGGATGTGGTCCTTGGCGTACAGCGCGGCCTGCGTCACGGTGTAGTGGATCACCGCGGCCTTGATGGCGCCGTAGGGCGGCTGGCGCGCCGCGGGATGGTGGGCGGCGATCGAGGAGATGTTCACCACGCTGCCCTTGGATTGCTTCAGCGCCGGCAACGCTTCCTGCGTCGCGTGCACGATCGACAGCATGTCGACGGCGAGGCTGCTGGTCCAACCCTTGTCGTCGTCCGACCCGCCGAACGCCGAGGCGTTGTTGACCAGAAGATCCACGCCGCCCAGGTGGGCGACGGCCTCGCGCACATAGCCGCGCACCGCGTCGCCCTGCGAAAGGTCGGCGCTGGCGGCATGGGCCTTGCGGCCGAGCTTGGCGATCTCCGAGCGGGTCGCCTCGAGAGCCTTGGGGTCGCGGGCGCAGATCGAGACGTCGCCGCCGCAGGCCGCGAAACCCAGCGCGATCGCCTTGCCGATGCCCCGGCTGCCGCCGCAAACGATGGCCTTCTTGCCCGCGAAGTCTATCTTCATCACGACATCTCCTTGTTCACGACCGGCCGCCGCCGTTGCAGCCATTGCCTTCATATCATTGCCGAGATTTGCAAGGACCCAGGCATTTTGCGAACAATGGCCAACCCAGGTTCCCCGGTACAGGAGTCTTCGATGTTGCTGAACGCCCTCTTTCCGACGCGCGACATTGGCACCGACCCGGCGAAGATCCGGGATTGGGCGCAGGCCGCGGAGGGGCTCGGCTACCACTGCATCGAGGTCGCCGACCACGTCTTCGGCGCGGCGCCGCGCGGCGACTGGAAGCCGGTCTACAGCGAGCACGATCCCTTCCACGAGACCTTCACGACCATGGCCTTCATCGCCGCCGTCACCAAGACGATCAAGCTATGCAGCGGCGTGCTGATCCTGCCGCAGCGGCAGACCGGGGTGGTCGCCAAGCAGGCGGCCGAGGTCGACATCCTGAGCGGCGGGCGGCTGCGGCTGGGCGTCGGCGTCGGCTGGAACCATGTCGAGTACGAGGCGCTCGGCATGGAGTGGAAGACGCGCGGCGCGCGGCAGGCCGAGCAGATCGAGGTGATGCGGCGCCTGTGGACCGAGGACCTGGTCAGCTTCAGCGGCAAGTTCCACACCCTGGTCGACGTCAACCTGCTGCCGGTGCCGGTGCAGCGCCCGATCCCGGTGTGGTTCGGCGGATCGTCGGACGCCGTGGTCAAGCGTGCCGCCCGCATCGGCGACGGCTGGATGCCGATCCTGGCGCCCGAGCAGGCCGAGCCCAAGCTGGCGATGCTGCGCGAGCATCTGAAATCGTTCGGACGGGATCCCGCCGCCTTCGGGCTCGAAGGATGGCTGCGCATGAACGAGGCCGACCCGCAGTTGTGGGCTGCGGCCGCACAAGGCTGGAAGCGTCTCGGCGCCCAGATGGTGATGCTCTATCCCATGTACCGCATGCCTGAGCTCGACCGTCAGATCGAGACCTTGCGGCGCTTCAAGGAGGTGGCGGGCGGATAGTTGGACAGGCGGTAGCTCCAGATGCCCATCGGCGGAACATTGCGCCACTCGCGCCCGACGAAGGTGGCGTCGAGGTTGAGGACGGCTTCAGCCGGATCGACCGGCGGCCGGAAGCCATAGGTATACTGGATGATGGCGCCGCCGGACGGCATGCGCCGGAACGCTTCCGCATAGCAGCGTGCGGCCGCTTGCGGCGGGACGACACGCATCGGCAAGCCGCTCAGCACGACGCCAACCGACGGGATCCGCGCGCCGGCCAGGATGCCAGCGAGCTCCAAGGCGTTGCCGTGCAGCACCTGCAAGCCGGAAAAGCGCCTTGCCAGCGAGCCGCACAGCTCGGCGTCGCGTTCCACCACGACGATCCGGTCGACGGCGCAACCCGTTTCGATGAGGGCTTCGGTGACCGCCCCGGTGCCGGCGCCAAGCTCGAGGACCGGGCCGCTGCCGGGAATCGCGGCGTCGAGCACCGCCTGCGCCAGCCGCCGGGCGGTCCAGTAGCTGCTGGCGAACGGCAAGCCCACGGCGACCGGGTCGCGGGCCCAGCCGCGCAAGAAAGGCAGAGGATTGGCGAGCGTCGGCCGGCGTACCAGACCTTGGCCCGTTCTCCCTCGTTCGTTGATACCCACGTTCACGGCGTTTCCAACCAAGAATCTTGCAGATGAGGCGACGACTTCTACGAAAAGTATCGTATTGATTCCGGGCACCCGAAGCTGTCCTGCAGAGAACCGCCGGCCGTAGCGGAAACAACCAGGCGGGCCAGAGATAATCCCTCGAACGTCCGCCGAAGGAAAGGTCACGATGTCCGAATCGCTCCCCGCCCTGTGCCTGATCGCCGTGCCCGGTCGACGCCGCCGCACCATCGAACTCAGCCAGGAGACCGAACGGCGCGGCTACGCCGGCATCTACGTGTCGAGCCCGTTCGGCAACATGTCGATGTGCGAGGCGCTGTCGTGGAACACTCAATCGATCGTGTTCGGCACCACGATCGCACCGATCTATCAGCGCACCATCGTCGATTTCGCGCAGAGCGCGGCGATGATGCAGGAGGTCTCGGGCGGACGGTTCCGGCTGGGCATCGGCATCGCGCACGGGCCGTCGCATGTGCGCATGGGCGTGACGCCGGGCAAACCGCTGGCCGACACGCGCGCCTTCATCGAGAAGTTCCGCGCCGAGGAGTCGTTCGGTCCCCTGCCGCCGATCATCGTCGCGGCGCTGCGCAAGCGCATGGTCGCGCTGTCGGGCGAACTTGCCCAGGGCGTCGTGTTCGCCAACGCGTCGCTGTCGCATATGGGCCAGTCGCTCGAGGCGCTGCCTGCGGCCAAGCGCACCGATGCAGGCTTCTTCATCGGCAACATGATCCCGACCTGCATCAGCGACGACGTCGAGGCCGCCAAGGCGGTAAACCGGCGCACGCTCACCAACTACGCGTTCCTGCCGAATTACCGGAACTACTGGAAGGAAGCCGGCTACGTCGAGGAAATGGACGCGATCGAGACAGCCGTCGCGGAAGGCCGCCGCGACGAGGTGGCAAAATATCTCTCCGACAAGTGGCTCGCCGACAACACGCTGTTCGGGCCGGCAGCGAAGGTGCGCGAGGGCGTCGCCGCCTGGCGCGCGGCGGGTGTGCATACGCCGATCCTGGTGCCCTCCTCCGCCGCCGGCAACCAGATGAAGGCGATCGAGGAAGTCTTCGCCGCGTTCGGTTGAGGGAAAAGCCGCGCCACGGCCCCTCTGTCCCTTCGGAGCACCTCGCCAACTTCGTTGGGGAGGAAGCCAGCTCTGCCGGGAGCGCTGTGCTAGTATTCCCTCAATAAAGCGACTGGGAGGAAACGAATGCGATACGCGAAGGCCGCTGTTGCGGCGTTGCTGTCCTGCTGCCTGCTCGGCGGCACGGCGCTGGCTCAGAACAACGCCGTGAAGATCGGCGTGCTGGACGACATGTCCGGCCCCTACGCCGAGAATACCGGGCCGGGCGATGTCCTCGCGGCCAAGTACGCCATCGCCGATTTCGGCGGCTCGGTGCTGGGCAAGCCGATCGAGCTGGTCAGCGCCGATTTCCAGAGCAAGGTCGATGTCGGCGTCGGCATCGCCAAGCGCTGGTACGACGACGAGAACGTCGACATGGTGATCGGCATCCCGAACTCGGCGATCGCGCTTGCGCTGGTGAAGGTCGCCGAGGAGAAGAACCGCATCGTCATGCCGACCGCGGCGGCGACCTCGGCGCTGACCGCCAAGGCCTGCGGCCCCAACAGCATCCACTGGATCTACGACACCTACGGCCAGACCAAGACCATCGTCAACGCGCTCAGCAAGCAGGGCATCGACAGCTGGTTCTTCGTCACCGTGGACTACGCCTTCGGGCTGGCGATCGAAGCGGACGCCACCGAGTTCATCAAGGCGGCGGGCGGCAAGGTGCTGGGTTCGGCGCGCCATCCGCTGAACTCGCAGGACTTCTCCGCCTACCTCGTACAGGCGCAGGCCTCGAAGGCCAAGGGGCTGATGGTCGCCAATGGCGGCAACGACATCGTCAACGCCGTCAAGCAGGCGGCCGAGTTCGGCCTGGCCAAGCAGGGCATGCGGATCAGCGCGCCGCTGGCGCAGTTCCCCGACGTGCACGGCGTCGGGCTGAAGATCGCGCAGGGCCTGCTGATCTCGAGCCCGTTCTACTACGACATGACTCCCGAGGCGCGCGCCTTCACCGACCGCTTCACCAAGGAGATGGGCCGGCCGCCCAGCTTCATCCAGGCCGGCACCTATGGCGCCGTGCTGCACTACCTCAGGGCCGTGAAGGAAGCCGGCACCGACGAGGCCAAGGCCGTGCTGGCCGCGATGAGGAAGCTGCCGATCAACGACTTCATGACCAAGGACGGCAGCGTTCGCGAGGACGGGCGGGTCATCCGCGACATGTACCTGATGCAGGTCAAGACGCCCGAGGAGTCCAAAGGCGAATGGGATCTGGCGAAGATCATCGCCACCGTGCCGGGCAAGGAGGCGTTCCGGCCGCTGGAAGAAGGCGGGTGTCCGTTGGCCGGGAAGAAGTAGAGACGGCTGGAAAAGCCGCGGCGTGCGGTGTCAGCCGTGGAAGGGCGAGCTTGGGGTGGCGGCGGCGAAGAGCTGGTCGGCGGATGGAGAGGCCGCGCCCTGAAGCGCAGCGTTCAGGTCGTGTGAGGCGGCGCCGGCCGCGTCACCCATCGCCGACATGGATTGCAGTAACAAGGCGGGCGAGAAGGATGTCCCGGGCCCGGCTGGCGCGGACCTGTCGTCGAACAGCGAGGCGCCCGGCGCCACGCGCCAGGCTTCGGCGAAGCTGCCGAGAATCTGCTCGTTGCTGAGCGACTGCGACAGCACGGAGCCGTTGGGCAGCTGGAAGTCGGTCGCTTGCCCGCTGTCGCTGCCCAGCAGGCCCTGAACCGATCCGGGTCCGTCCCGCGGTCCGAGCCCGACCGACCAGTCGAGCCAGCCACCCTGACCGGTGACGGCGACGGTGACGGACTCGCCGCCATTCCACGTCAGCCGATAAGCGTTGGCGGAAAGCCGCGCGAGTGTGCCATCCGCGAGGTTCTGCGTCGCACCGACCTGCAGCGTGTCTGCCGCGCCGTTGACGTAGACGGGATTGCTCCGGCCGACGGCGAAGGTCACGCGATCATCGCCGAGTTGGGCGGCAAGCGCCGTCGTAATGCTGGTGGCGCCCGGGGCGGTCGCGGTCCGGATCTCGATCCCCCAGGGATTGTCGGGCTGGGTCGAGCGCACGGCCACGAAGTCGCCGAGAGCCTGGAAGTCGTAGTGCAGGCCGTCGAAGGTGGTCATATGGACGTCGCCGATACCACCGGTGACATTGGTGCCGCCGAGGCCGTCGTCCTGCACGGCAAAGCTGTTCGATGCGTAGTTGCCGGCGACAAGGAGTCGAATGGCGCCCAAGGGGGTGTCGAGCGTCAGCACGCCGTCGGACCAGGTCGCGCTCGTCGCATCCGTGCTGGCGATGTCCAGCACGTCGCCGGGGCTGAAGCCGGTGATCGTGCCCGCGAAGGCGCGTGCGTCGTTGAGCACGGCCCGCGAGTTTGGGTTGAAAGCCAGCGTCTGGCCGCTGCCGACCGCCGCCTGCACCGTGAGTGTCGCGCCGGTGGCGACGGAGAGCGAGCCTGAGCCGATGACGCTGCCGTAAAGCAGCAGGTTGCCGCCGGCGGCCGCGATCGCGCCCTCATTGTCGATGTCGGCCAGCATCACGGTGTCGTTGCCGCCGCCGTCGCCCGAGATCGTGCCCGCGCCCGAGACAATACCGCCCGCGGCGACGTCGATGGCGCTGGCGCGGACAGTGGCGTTGGCGCCGCCCAGCGTGACCAGGCCGGTGGCGCCGACCGACAGCGCGCCGGTCATCGCGAACGAGGCGGCGTCGTCGGTACTTTCGCCGACCATCACCGCGCCGGCGCCGGCCGCGCCACCGACAGCGGCACTGCCATATACCAGCAGCATGCCATACCAGCCGATGTCGATCCGGCCGCTGCCGCCCGCGGTGCCGCCGACCGTGAGCAGGCCGGTGTTGGTTACGTTGGTGGTGTCTGCGATGGTCGCTTGTGCGGCGCCGACGGCGACCTCGCTGCCATTCTCGATCTCGAGGAGACCGGTCCCACCGGCGCCGACGGCCAGGGTGCTGGAGGTTGCCGCGGCATTGGCGACCAGCAGCTCGCCGCCGTCGAGCGTGACCGATCCCTGGCTCCCGGCGCGCGCGCCGATCGTGGCATTGAAGGCCGTCGCCTGGCCGGTCGTGCCGTTGTCCATGCCGTTGATCAGCAGCGCGCCGGTGCCGGCATCGCCGACGGTGAGCTGGCCGGATGTCATCCATTCGCCGCCATTGACGATCACGCTGCCCTGGCCGCCGGCCAACTGGCCAATGTCGGCGGCGCCGTCCGAAACGCTCGCGGCGACGCCCAGCAGCTCGAGCGTGCCGGTGCCCCCGGCGCCGACCACCACAGCGCTGTTGGCCGCGATCTGCTCGAGGTTCAGCACCGTGCCGGTGCTGCCCGCCGACTGGCCGATGACGAGGGCGTTCGACAGCGTGCCGGTGAGCGCCAGCGCGCCACCCATCAGGGTGAGAAGGCCCTGCCCCGCGCCACCCACGATCGCTTCCGCCTGAGCGGTCAGCACAGCGCCGCCGGCGAGCGTGAGCGCGCCGCCGCTGTCGACCAGGAGTGCCACGACGCCGCGTCCCTGGACCACGACCTGCCCGGTCAGCGTCGTTGTTCCCGTGACCTGCATCTGGCCGACGGCACCGTCGCCCGACACCGTATGGCTGCCCGCACCGAACGCGGCGACGTTGGTGCCACCCGGTAGCACGGTGCCACCGCCGACCGCGGCCGACCAGTTCAAGGGATCGTCGAAGCTGTCGCCGTGGGCGCCGGTCCAGTCGAACTGGAGGGAGGCGTAATTGTTGGAGACATTGATCGTCGCAGACCCGGTGGTGGTCGCGTAGTTGGAAGCGGTGATCGTGATGGTGTCGACGTCGTGCCCGGACGTCACACCCTTGTAGGTGAGGGTCTGCAGACTCCGCTCGACCGCGCCAAGCGTGCCCCGCAGGATGAGCGTGGTGGTGCCGCTACCGGTAACGGTGGTGTTGCCGTTGTCGTCGTCGGCAGACAGCAGGCCATTGCCCGGGCCCGTCACAAGTTTGACGGTGACCGTCAGGTCGGTGGGCGCGGTGGCTGGAAGCGGTGTCTCGACGACGATGTTCGGCACGTCGACGGGCGCCCCGACAGCGCCCTCGAGCGTACCGGGCGCAACGACGATCGGCGCGACGCCCGCCGCCGTGGGGGCCACGAACGCGATGGTGTTGCCGGAGATGACGGTGGGGACGAGCCCGGTCAGGGTGGTGTTGGGTGTCAGGGTGAAACTGAGCGGTCCGCCGGTCGACAGATTGACGGTGAGCGTCGAGCCGGCGTAGCTCGCGCTGGTTACCGTTACGCCCTGCAGAACCAGCTGGTCGGCGAAAGAAAAGCCGCTGATGGTGCCCAGCGTCTGGTTGGGCTCGGCGAGCACGAGCGTGCTCGGCGAATAGGGGTCGTTCGCGAGCTGGGCGATGCTGTTCGCGGCGAAGGTGATGGTCTGGGTCGAGGCGACCGCACCACTCAGCCTCAACGTGGCGCCGGCATCGATGATCAGCGCGCCGGTGCCCGAGAGGCCGCTGGCAATGTTCAGCCGCTGCAGCCCCAGCGTCTGATCCGCCATCGCTTCGATCGTGCCCTGGTTGACGATCGGGCCACCGCCCGTGGCCGTGAGCGTCCCAGCCGCGTCGATCGCGCCACCGGCGTCGACCTGGACCGCGTTGGCGCCGAGGGCTCCGGTGAAATACGCAGTCGCACCGCTTTGCACATCGAGCGTGCCGCCGACCGTGAGGCTCGCCGTGCTGTAGGCGCTGGGCGACAGCGCCGCGAGCAACGACGTGTGGCCGTCGATGGTGAGATTACCGGCGAGGGACAGCGCGGATTGCACGCCGCCGACGACCAGGATGCCGCTGCTGCCGAGCTGGGCCGCGACATCGAGATTGCCGGACTGCGCCTGGCCGACCACGCGTGCGCTGCCGCCGCTGAAGGCAAAGCGCTGGTCGGCGACCAAGAGTCCGGGGGTGGCGGCAGCCGCGCCCGGGGCGGGCGGAGAGACCTGGACGCCAACGTCGCGGACAGCGATGTTCCCGCTGCTGTCCATTGCCGTGATCTGCACGATATCCGTGCCGGATTGCAGCGTATCGGTGAGGTGCGCGAGGACCGTGTTCACCACGGCAAGCGTGCCCGACAAGGTCACCACGGGACCGCTCGTCACCCCGATCACGGCGCCGCTGAGACCGGCAAACCCCAGCGTGGCGCCCGCCAGCGACCTCAGCGTGATGCTGTAGGTGGCCTGCGGCGTGGCACTCGCGAGAAGCACTGCATTGGTGCCCGAGAAGGTGACCGCGCCGGGGGGGCCCGACGCGAAGGCGGGCGCGATGAAGCCCAGCGCCGAGCCGTCGTCCGGGGCGCCCGCCGTCGGCGGGGGGCTGCCGGCGGCAAGGATCGCGGCGAGCGCCTGCACCTGGCCGGGGCTGAAGGCGGTGAAGCCGACCGGTACCGGGATGACCGGGAAGTCCCAGAGCTCGATATCGCCGGCATTCAACGCGACGCCGTTGACGATGGTGGCTTGCCAGTTCGCGTAGGGCCCAAGGAGGATCGGTGCGTTCGTCTGGAAGCTGTTGGGAGCCACCGCAGGATCGAGAGCGGCGTCTGCGGCGAGCTGGCTGTAAACGACTGTGTCGGGGGCGTATAGCGGGTTGCCCAAGGCGTGATTGCCCGGCTGGACCAGCCGGGTCGAGTTCTCCGCCTGCTGCAGGACGGCGAGCGTGAAGGTCGAATCGTTGAGTTCGTTGCCGCTGCCGAACAGGTGGAAGGTGTTCATGGTGAAGTCGAGCGGCGTCGTCGACCATTGGGAATAGTCGGCGATCGCCGCGCGCAGCGTCAGCATCTCGGCGGCGTCGGTGTAGCCGCCGGCCTGCAGCTGCGCGACCTGGTTCACTATGCCGCCGCCTTGCAGAACCGCGTTGGTTCTCAGGGGCACGAAGGGTTCATCGGTGGCGGCGGCTCCCGCTGTCTGGGAAATGCCGCGGATGACAGGGTTGCTGTCATAGCGGGCGGCGAGCGCATTCTGCAGGCTCGTCCAGGCATCGATGTAATCGGCGGTCCAGAAGCGACCGATCGTCTGGGGGGTGAAGACGCCCGGATCGACCTCGGCCTCACCGGTGACGGTGATGGGGGCCCCATCGATATTCTTGGCCCATTCGGGCGCCGTGTAGCCGCCCCACACCCGGAGCTTGATGCCGATATTTGTGCCGTTCGAGGCATTGAGGGCATTGACCTGGGCGATCGCACTGTCGATGGCCGAGGTCGTGAGCGGGCCGCCTTCCGAGGGCTGCAATTGCGCCCACGTGACGTTCAGCACGAGCTCGCTGAAGCTGCCCTGGTACGGCGCAATCTCGGAAAGGTTGAAGCTGGGATTGTAGGAGTGGTTGTAGAAGCTGATGTCCCCCATATCGACGAGGCCGGTCTGGGCAGGCTTGTCGCCGTCACCGGATGAACTCATCGACGCTTCTTTCCCGAGCTGGAGGACGCCAATATCCTAGCGTCCGGCGCGTGCCGCGCCAACCGTCACGGCTGCAGCAACGCGTGCACGAGCTGCTCGCAATCCCGGGTGATCGCGCTCCTGAACCAGCGCTGCGCATTGATCTCGGGATCGCCCGAGTAGAGGCGTTCGTAGAGCCCGGCGCGCGAGCCGAATTCGCTGCCGGTCATGTCCCAGGCAAGCTTCATGAGGGCCAGGCGCCGCTTGGCGTCGATGCCCGGCCCGATCAGCCACTTGTCCATCAAGGGACCGACCTCGGGATGGGCATAGTCGGCGCCGGTCATGGTTAAAACGCCCGATCCCGCGGCGAGCCGCAGCACATCGGCGGCCTTGGTATTGGCATAGGGGAAGAAGAAATTGATGGCGGCGCCGCCGCAGACGCCGATCGTCTTCGGCTCGCGGAGCCCATCGCCCTCTATCTTGAGCTCGCCGCGCGCGAAGGCTTCCGCGCGCCGCAGGCCTTCGGCGATCGCGCCGGCGCGAATGCCCTCGGCGACGCTCACCAGGGCGATCAACTCGCCGATGGCGGCCTGGAAGCGTGGCAGCTTGTCGCGGCCGTTGGCGCGCGCGATCGCCGTCGCGATGCCCGCCAGAAAGCGCAACTTCATGGTCGAGCGGATGGTGGCCTGCAGCGGCGTGTAGCCGGGCCGCGCCGACAGCATGCCGTTATAGGCCTCGAGATCGCCGTCGATGATCAGGCGCTCGTGCGGCACCAGGACCTTGTCGAACATCAGGATGGCATCGCCTTCGTCGAAGCGGCTGCTGAGCGGCCGGTCGAAAGCGTCCTCGCCGCGATGGAAGCTTTCGCGGGCCAGGATCGAGAGGCCGGGCGCGTTCATCGGCACCACGAAGGCCAGCACGAATTTCTCCTCGCCCGCTTGGCGCGGATAGTAGGGGCCGACGTAGCACTCGTTGGCCACTGGTGCCAGGGTCGAGAGCAGGCGGCAGCCGCTGACGACCACGCCGTCGGCCCGCCGCTCGACGACCTGCACCGCCTGCGACGGGGCATCGAGCGTCGAGCGGTCGGATTGCGGATCGATCAGCGCGTGGGTGACCTGCAGGTCGTTCTCACGGCAATGCTCGACCATGCCCTGGGCGCGGGCCGCCGCCTCGGTCTTGCCGAGCGCCTTGAGCGCCACCGCATGGTCGACCAGAAAGGCCGACATGAAATCAGTGAGGCGCCCCATCAGACCGAAGGTGCGCAGCGCGCGCAGATGAAAGCAGCCGGCAAGTGCGGCGAACTCCTCGGCCGTGCGCGCCTCGAGGTAGGTCGTGCTCACCGGCTCGCCTGTCGTGGGCGAACGATACGTCAGCACCTCTCGATAGGCTGGATCGTGCTGATCGTCGTAGAGGGAGGCGATCGTGCCGATGACGCCCTGCAGCGGCGGATAGGCGGTCACGTCGGAGACGACCTTGCCGTCGATATGGAGCCTGCGACCGTCGCGCAGGGAATCGACGTATTGCTTGCCGGTCTTGATCGCCATGTCCCATCCTCAGGAGCCAGAGGGCGATTATCGCTGGAAAGAGCGCGGAACCGAGAAGCAATTTGACCGGCGCGCTGAACGGCAAGGTCGTCGACTGGATGGAGAAAGGTCGGCGACGACCAGTACCCCGCTTTCTGGCGCCGGCCAACTGATCCCCGTAGATTACTTCGTGCTCGTGAAGGCGGGCGGCTCGGTGCACGCGTTGGCGGCCGCGCCGGCCGGCTGCAGGACGAAGGCGAACAGGCCGGCGAGCGCCAGCATCAGGATCGCCCGCATCGCCATGCCCCTGCTTCCACTGCGCCGCAGGGCGAGCCTGGCACATGCTTGCAACGCCGCTCCGAACCGACCGTCGAGACGCGGGCGAACGGGACGGCCGGTCGGGCCGGCGGCGGCGGTCGCGCCCATGGTCCCGGTGAGCTGCGCCTGGACGAAGCGGACCGCGTCGCCCACGGTCGCCAGCCCGGTCGCGACATCGTTCGGAATGTCGATATCGAACCGCTCTTCGCACGACATGGCGATCTCGACGAGGTCGAGCCTGTCGGCGCCCAGGTCTTCGGCCAGCCTGGCGTCGTCCGTGAGCCGCGCTTCCTCGGCGCCGAGATGGAAGACGAGGATATCCCTGATTTCTGCCGCTAGGTCGGTCATCGCACGCTCCGCCTCGCCTGGCCGCCATCCGACCACGAGGATCGTCCGAGCCTTTCCTACGCCCTGCGGAACCCCGATTCTGTGGCGAATGCCACGCAAGGAGCGTCCGGCGGCCTACAGCGCACAGGTGCGGAAGCCGGCGAAGACGTCATTGCGATCGGGCGTGAAGAAATTGCGGTAGGCCGGCCGGGCGATTCGCGCGCTGGTCGCCCAGCAACCGCCGCGCAGCACCTTGCGCGTGCCGAACCAGGGTTGCGAATAGTCCTTGTAGGGATCGGCAGCAAAGCCTTCGAACGGCAGGAAGTCCGATGCCGTCCATTCCCAGACGTTGCCGATCATCTGACGACAGCCGAAAGCGCTGTCGCCGTCCGCGCAAGCCGCGACATCGATCGGTCCGTCGAAGGCATAATCGAGATTGGCGCGGTTGGGCGCAGGCGCCGTATCGCCCCACGGCCAGCGCCGGCGCACATCGGCCAGCCGCGTGCCGCCGGCCGTCGGCTCGCCGATGGCGGCGGCCTCCCATTCGGCTTCGCTGGGCAGGCGCCGGCCGGCCCAGCGGCACCACGCCTCGGCCTCGAACCAGGTGACGAACACGACCGGCGCGTGCGGCGCCAGCTCCTCGACCGCGCGATAGCGCCGGGCCGTCCACACCCCGTCGCGCCTGGCCTGCCAGTAGACCGGCCGCTCGGCAACTCGGCGCTGCCGCCAGGCCCAACCGGCGTCGCTCCAGAATTCCCGCGCGCCGTAGCCGCCGGCCTCGACGAAGGCCGCGAACTGGGCGTTGGTCACGGGCGCTCGGGCGATGCGGAACGGCGATATGACGGTTTCGTGCGCCCACTTCTCGTTGTCGAAGACGAAACCGTCGGCCGCCGTCGAGCCCAACCGCCACACGCCGCCCGGCACGGCAACGTCGCCCGACACGGCACCCGCCGCCGCATGACGCGCATCGTCGAGGTCCTGCGGCGGCGCATAGGACAGGGTCTGGCGCGAATAGGTCAGCGCCTCGACATGCATGTCCTCGTGGCGGATGGCGAGCTCATAGAAGTACCGCGCCCTCCCGTCGGGGGCGCCGCCGAGCAAGTCCTCCTGCCGGGCGAGCACATCCGCCAGGTAGGCGAACGTGCCGGCGCGGTCCGGCAGATCGAGTTGCCAGCGCGTGGCGTGCGCGACCGCGCTCGAATCCCATAGCCGGTCGCCGCGTTCGATCAAGGGCGCGCGGCCGTGGGCATGGCGCAGCGTCCAATATTCGTGGAACCAGCCGATATGGCCGATCTCCCAGAGCACGGGATTGACGATATCGAGCCTGGGGCCCATCAATTCGGTCGATGACAGATCTTCCGTCAAGCGCCGGGTGCGATGACGGGCCTCGCGCAGTTGCGCCACGAGTTCGGCAGCGGAAGCACCGCTGGTCGGCCGCTGGGCATGGCCATGGTCCATGAAGATCGTCCTTATCACACCCGAGGGCCCGACTTCACGTACCGGCAACCGCGTCGCCGCCGCGCGCTGGGCGCGCATCTTGCGCCGCCTCGGCCATCGCGTGCGCGTGGCGTCGGACTATGACGGGCAGCCGGCCGACCTGATGGTGGCCGTGCACGCCTGGCGGAGTGCGGCGGCGGTCGAGAGATTCAAGTCGATGTATCCCGCGCGTCCGGTGATCGTGCAGCTGAGCGGCACCGACATCTATCACTATATCGACGTCGATCCGGTTCGAACGCTTCGCTCGATGGAGCTGGCAGACCGGCTGGTGGCGTTGAACGACCTTGCCTGGCGCGTCGTGCCGAAGCGGCTGCGCGCGCGGCTCGGCGTCATCCATCAATCGGCCGCGCCCTTGCCGGGACCGCGTCGGCCGAGCCGCGGCGCCGTGGTGGTCTCGGTGATAGGCCATTTGCGTGACGTCAAGGATCCGCTGCGGGCGGCCAAGGCGGCGCGCCTGCTGCCGGCCGACAGTCGCGTCCGCGTCGAGCAGGTCGGCCGTGCCTACACGCCGCGATGGGCGGCCCGTGCACGCGCCGAGATGGCGACCAACCCGCGCTACTCCTGGCGGGACGACGTGCCGGCCGCCGCCGTGCGGCGGCTCCTGGCGCGGAGCCACGCCATGGTCATCTCGTCGCGGAGCGAAGGCGGCGCCAACGTGATCTCCGAGGCGGCCGTCGCCGGCGTGCCGGTGCTGGCCTCGCGCATGGACGGCAATGTCGGGCTGCTCGGCACCGACTATCCCGGCTACTTCCCGGTCGGCGACACGCAAGCGCTCGCCCGCCTGCTGCAGCGGCTGGAGCACGAACCGCGCTTTGTCGCGCGGCTGGGCAAGGCGCTTGCCCGACGGGCGAAGCTGTTTCGACCAGCGCGCGAGATCGCCGCTTGGCGTCGGCTGCTCAACCGACTCGCGCCATGAACGCGGCGAGCTCGTCATTGAAGCGCGGCGCGTCCTCGCTGAACGGCGAATGACCACAATCGTCGAACCACGACAGCCGCGCGCCGGCGATGGCGGAAGCGGTCATCTCCGCCGCCGCGGGGAGCACGACCGCATCCTTGCGGCCCTGCGTTACAAGGGTCGGCACGCGAACGCGCTTCAGGGCGGCGACGGTTTCGGCGGGATCGGTCGACCATCCCGATATCGCCTGGCGCACCGCGGCGGGGACCAGCATGTTGTAGGCAAGCGCCAGCCGGAACGCGCTTTCACTCGGTTTGATGCCGTAGCAACCGTCGAGAAAGGTGATCGCCGCCTCGATCTGCGCGATCAGGGGTTGCCCGGGCGCCGGCGGCTTGGGCGCAGCCGGCCCCCGGCAATGCGGATCCTCGATGACCAGCGAGGCGACGAAATTCAGTCCGGCGATCGCCGCGTCGCCGTAGTTCATCAGATATTGGCGGATGATCCGGCCACCCATAGACCAGCCGACCAGCACGGGCCGCTCGAGCTTCTTCGCCGCCAGGACGGCGGCGAGGTCCTTGGCCCAGACCTCGCGACCCTGATAGGCGCCGGCGTCGGCCGGCTTGTCGGAGGCGCCATGGCCGCGAAGATCGTAGGCGACGATGCGGAAATCGCGGGCCAGGGCGCTCTCGACCTGCGGCGCAAAGCAGAGATGGCACTGTGCGAGGCCATGGACGAGGACGAGCGCGGGACCGGCCGGATTGCCCCACTCGTAGGTGGCGAGCCGCACGCCGTCGGCCGCTACCGTGAAGGTCGACGCCGACATGCCGTTCACCACCGCAACGTCAAAAGATCAAAGCGCAGGTTCATCGCACTCATTTCGGATGGTGTGGAACGGCGGCCAGGGTTGCCACATCCGGGTCCATCTTGGCCCGCCAGTCCAATCGCGCCGATCAACGCCGCGTCGGATCCTCCGACACCTGCACCAGGAGCTTGCCGAAATTCTTGCCCTTGAGCAGGCCGATAAAGGCGTCGGGCGCGTTCTCGATGCCCTTCACGATATCCTCGCGATACTTGATCTTGCCGGCCTTCACCGCGGCCGGCACTTCCTTCCAGAAGCCGTCCATCTGGGTGAAGTGATCGGACACGATGAAGCCCGTCACGGTGGCGCGCTTGACCAGCAGCAGGCGCCAGTCGGGGCCAGGACTCATCTGCATCTCGTTGTACTGCGAGATCAGCCCGCACAGCGGCACGCGCGCGAAGTCGTTGAGCTGCGGCAGGACGGCGGCCTGCACCGCGCCGCCGACATTCTCGAAATAGACGTCGATGCCCTTGGGCGCGGCGGCACGCAGCTCCTTGAACAGGTTGGCGCCGGCGGCTCGGTAATCGACGCAGGCGTCGAAACCCAGTTCCTTCACGACGTAGTCGCACTTGTCCTTGCCGCCGGCGATGCCGACCGCGCGGCAGCCGTGCAGCCTGGCGAGCTGGCCGACCACCGAGCCGACCGCGCCCGATGCCGCCGAGACGACGACGGTCTCGCCTTGCTTGGGCTTGCCGATCTGCATCAGGCCCCACCACGCCGTCATGCCCGGCATGCCGAGCACGGAGAGTGCGGTCGAGAGCGGCGCGGTACCGGGATCGAGCTTCATCGACATGGCGCCGGTCGACACGGCGTAGCTCTGCCAGCCCGAATATTCGGCGACGAAGTCGCCTTCCTTGAAGCGGGGATTTTTCGACGTCATGACCTGGCCGACCGTGCCGCCCACCATCGCATCGCCGAGGTTGACGTTGGCAGCGTAGCCCTTGGTCTCGGACATGCGCCCGCGCATGTAGGGATCGAGCGACATCCAGATGGTGCGCGACAGATACTCGCCGTCCTTGGGCTCGGGCATCGGCTGATCGACGACGTCGAAATTGGCGTGGGTCGGCTCGCCCTGCGGGCGCGACTTCAGCAGCACGCGACGGTTGGTGGCCATGGGATCCTCCGGTTTCGAGGGCAGGCTAGCACGCATGGCTGAGATCGCTAACCCGGCGTTGTGCGCCTAGATGAAAGTGCAAATCTTCACTTCGTCGTGCTCCAATGCCGCCTAGATTGAACGAAAGCCCTGCAGCGAGGAGTACCGCGGGATGAACATCGATCTTTCAGGCAAGATTGCCATCGTCAGCGGCTCGACGGCGGGCATCGGTTTGGCCATCGCCAAGGGCCTGGCCACCGCCGGCGCCAAGGTCGTCGTCAACGGCCGAACCGAGGCTGCCGTCGAAAAGGCGGTTGCCGGCCTCGCAGGGGCCATCGCTACTGCGGGCGTGGAGGGTTTCGCCGGCGATCTCGGCTCGGCAGCCGGTTGCGAACGCCTGGCGCGCGCCCATCCCCGTTGCGACGTGCTGGTGAACAATCTCGGCATCTACGGCCTGCGGGACTTCTTCGAAACGCCGGACGACGAATGGGCCCGTTACTTCGAGGTCAATGTCATGTCCGGCGTGCGGCTGGCGCGGGCCTACCTTCCCGGCATGATGGAAAGACGGTGGGGCCGCGTGATCTTCATCTCGTCGGAGTCGGCCCTGAACATTCCGGCCGACATGCTTCCCTATGGAATGACCAAGACCGCCATGCTCGCCATCTCGCGCGGCCTGGCGAAACGCGCCGCCGGCACGGGAGTCACGGTCAATGCCGTGCTGCCGGGTCCGACCCTGTCGGAAGGCGTCGTCGAGTTGTTCAAGGACGAAATCGCGGCGACCGGCCGGCCGCTCGAGGAGGTCGCCGCCGGCTTCGTCATCGCCAATCGGCCGAGTTCCATCATTCGCCGCCCTGCCAGCGTCGATGAGGTCGCTAACATGGTGGTCTACGCCGCCTCGCCCCAGGCCTCGGCGACGACCGGCGCCGCGCTTCGCGTCGATGGCGGCGTCGTCGACACGATTGCATGATCCGGCGTATGCGTACCTACCTCTGTCTTCCCGGCGCCTGGATGGGCGCCTGGTCGTGGCAATTCGTTGTGGAGAGGTTGCGCGCGGCAGGCCACGCCGCGCGCGCCCTGCCCTTTCGCGGCGTCGGCGAGCGGGCGGCGGAGCTGTCGCCCGGGCTCGACAACGACGTGTTCCTGGCCGACACGATCGCCGCCCTCGAGAACGAGGATCTCAAGGAGGTCGTGCTGGTCGGCCACAGTTTCGGCAGCCTGATCGCCGGCCTGGTGACGGACCGCATCCCCGAGCGCATCGCCCATCTGGTGATCATCGACGGCGGCATCCCGCAGGACGGCCAGTCGATCTTCGGCCGCATTCCGGCGGAGATCGTGGCCAAGCGGCAGAAGCTCGTAAAGGTGGTGAACGGCACCGAGGTGCTGCCCTTCGCGCCGGTCGGCAGCCTGATCATCGACGATCCCGCGCTAGCCGCCTGGACGCACCGCCAGCTCACGCCGCATCCGCTGGCCTGCTACACCAAGCCGATCCGGCTCAACCGTCCCGCCGGCAACGGCCGGCCGATGACCTACATCGCCTGCACCAAGCCGCGCTATCCGGTATCGGCGGGCATGCACGAGAAGGTCCAGGCGATGCCGCATATCCGCTTCCGCCCCATCGAGGCCGGCCATAATTGCATCCTCTCGGCGCCGGAGCTGGTGGCGCGCGAGCTGCTCGAGATCCCGCGATGAACGATCGACTGATGATCCTGGTGGCGGGTCCCTACCGTTCGGGCACCAATGACGATCCCGTGCTGATCCAGCGCAACGTCGATGCCATGGAGGACATGGCGCTCGCCGTGTTCCGTCGCGGCCATCTGCCGGTGCTGGGCGAATGGTTCGCTCTGCCGCTCCTGAAGCATGCCGGTTCGAAGAAGATCGGCGATGCCGTGTTCGACGAGATCTTCCATCCCATCGCCCGCGAGCTGATCGGCAAATGCGACGCGGTGCTGCGCATCGGCGGAGCGTCGACCGGCGCCGACGACATGGTCGCCACCGGGCAGAAGCTGGGCAAACGCATCTTTCGGGACCTGACGGAGATTCCTGAACGCGCTCGTAATTGAAGCAAAGGTCCCTCGCTGCGCTCGGGATGACAGCTATTGTTGAGCTCGGAGCGTCGGACAAAAATGGTGTCATCCCGAGCGCAGCGAAGGACCTTTCGTTTCAGAAAGGCTCCTTGTACGGCCTGAGATCGATCTCCTGCGTCCAGGCGCTGCGGTGCTGGCGATGGAGATGCCAGTAGCTGTCGGCGATCGCCTCGATGTTCAACAGACCGTCGGCGCCGGCCTTGTCCTTGCGGTCGGGCATGCGCGACAGCAGGCGGTCGCCCTCGATGCCGCCGTCGATGATGGCATGGGCGACATGGATGCCCTGCGGACCGAACTCGCGCGCCAGCGACTGCACCAGCAGCCTGAGCCCGCCCTTGGTGGCGTTGAAGGCGGCGAAGCGCGGCCGGCCGCGCAACGAGCCCGAGGCGCCGGTGAAGATCACCGTGCCGCGACCGAGCGGCGCCAGCCGGCGCACGGCTTCACGGCCGAACAGGAAGCCGGCGAAGCAGCCGACCCGCCAGGAATCCTCGAAATGCTGCGCCGTCATCTCGCGGATATCGACCGCGGCGTTGTTGCCCATGTTGAACACCAAAAGGTCGGCCGGTGCGCCGTCGCCATCATCCGCCATTGCCTTGTCGAACAGGCCGATCACCTCGGCTTCCCGGGTACCGTCGACGACGACAGGCATCGCCGAGCCCCCGGAAGCACGGATGGACTCCGCGACCTTGTCGATCTTGGCGGGCGTCCGACCGGCCACCAGCACGTGATAACCTTCTTTCGCAAAGCGGCGACTGGCGGCGGCGCCCAGCCCGCATTCCGCACCCACGCCCAGCACGACGGCCTTTTTCTTCGCCATATCGGTCCTCGCAACAACGGGTGGCCCGGAACTTGCGGTGGAGCGGCCGGCTTCGCTACGGTCCGCCCGCATGAAATTACCTCCGTACCCCATGATCGATCTCGATCTTGGCGCTCCCCTCGACCGCCATCGCGCCATCGTCCTGCCGGAATGGATCGACTGGAACGGCCACATGAATGTCGGCTTCTATGTCGTGGCCTTCGACAAGGCGACCGACACGCTGTGCGCGCAGTTCGGCTGCGGCTTCGAATACACGCGCGACAAGATCGGCATGACCTTTGTGCTGGAGGCGCACGTCACCTACGACCAGGAGGTCAAGCAGGGCGATGCGCTCCGTATCACCACCCAGATCCTCGATCACGACGCCAAGCGGCTGCACTACATCCACGCGATGTACCATGCCGACGAGGGTTATCTCGCCGCCACCAACGAGCTGATGCTGATGAACATCGACTATGCGACCCGCCGCTCCGCGCCGTGGCCCGACTTCGCCCTGGAACGCATCGAAAAGCTCACCGCCGCGCACAAGAGGCTGCCGGTTCCACGGCAGGCCGGCCGCCTTATCGGCATCAAGAAGAAGAAATAGCCATGCTCGACTCGCTGCCCTACGAGCTGCCCGAGCTGGTCACGCGCGCGCCGTTCGACATCCATCGCTCGACCGTGTTGCCCGAATGGGTCGACTGGAACGGCCACATGAACGTCGCCTTCTATGTCACGGCCTTCGACCAGGCGTCGGGCGCCTTCATGCGCAACATGGGGCTGGGCCGGCGCTACGTCGACGGCAAGCTCGGCATGACCTTCGTGCTGGAGACCCATGTCACCTACGACCGCGAGATGCGGCAGGGCGCGCCGATGCGCTTCGCCACCCAGCTCCTCGAGCGCGATGCCAAGAAGCTCCACCTCTTCCACGAGATGTTTCACGCCGAGCAGGGTTACCTGGCCGCCACCAACGAGACGATCGTGATGAACATCGACTATGCCTCGCGGCGCTCGGCGCCCTGGCCGGCGCCGGTGGCTGAGCGGCTGGAGGTGTTGTGGCAGGCCCACGCGGCGCTGCGCCGGCCGGTCAAGGCGGGCCGCGTCATGGGTCTGTCGAGGAAGTAGCGAGTTGGGTCAGCGCCTCGCCGCTCAGGCGGTAGGGCAGCCAGTTGCGGATCCACTTGAAGCCGAGGCGCTCGTAGAAGCCGCGCGCCGGGTTCCAGTCGAGCACGTTGAGGTCGATGCGCTTGAAACCCCGGGCGGCGCATTCCTGGGCCAACGCCTGCATGAGCGCTCGCGCCACGCCGCCGCGCCGCTCCTCGGGCACCACCCATATGTCCTCGATGAAGATGCCGCGCGCCGCGGTCCACACCGAGTAGTTGAAGGTGTAGAGGGCGAAGCCGACCGGCTTGCCGCCGCGCTCGGCGATCAGGGCGGCGAACTTCGGATCCTTGCCGAAGCCGTCGCGCGCCAGGGTCTGCGGCGTCGAGGTGACGGCGTCGGGCTCGTCCTCGTAGGTCGAGAGATCGACCGCGAAACGGTGCAGCAGCTCGACGTCCTCGGCCGTCGCCAGGCGAACGATGATCGGTTCGGGCACCGATGCCTTGTCAGACGGCAAGAAAACCTCCATCGACGGCCAGGATGGCGCCGGTCACATAGCTCGCGGCATCCGAACAGAGAAACACCACCGGGCCGACAAGTTCCTCCGGCTGGCCGACCCGCTTCATCGGGACATGCGTCAGGAAGGCTTCCAGTCGCTTGGGATCGGCGATCGTCGGCTCGGCCATGGCGGTGGCGATGATGCCGGGCGCGATGGCGTTGACCCGCACGCCGTCGGGCGCCAGCTCTGTGGCCAGCGCGCGCGTGAACTGGGCGATGGCGCCCTTGGACACGGGATAGACGCCGCTGCCGGCGGGCGCGGTGAAGGAGTTTATCGACGCCACATTGACCACGGCGCCGTGCGTGCGCTTGAGCTGGTCGGCGAAGGCCGAGGTGACGTTGAACGCGCCGTCGACATTCACGGCCATGGTCCGGTCCCAGCGCTCGCGACCATCCGCCGCCAGCAGGTTGCCGCGCAAAAAGATGCCGGCATTGTTGACCAGGATGCGGATCGGCCCGACCAGCAGCGCGATATCCTCGGCGAGCTTGCGGCAGCCCTCGCGATCGGTGACGTCGAGCGCATAGCCGCGCGCCTCGCCGCCCGCCTTGACGATGCTCTCGGCCATGGCGTGGGCCGCATCGATGTCGATATCGGTCACGATCACCCGGGCGCCGGAATCGGCCAGGCCGCGGGCGATGGCGCCGCCGTTGCCGCGGCCGGCACCGGTGACGAGGGCCAGGCGGCCGGTAAGCAGGTCTTTCGTCATGCCGCACTCGTAGCTGGGAGCGCGATCATGATTCGAGCGCCGCCCATATCTCGAGGTCGCGCTCGGCGGTCCAGATGCGCGGGTGGTCGAGGCCCTTGGCTTCGTCGTAGGCGCGCGACACATCGAACGGCAGGCAGTGCTCGAAGATCACCCAGTTGCCGTAGCGCGGCTGCAGGGCCGCCATCGCCTTGTCATAGGCCTGCTTCAGCGAATCGCCCGCCTCGGCGCCCTGCGCCACCGTCTTGTAGAGCTCGCCGAGGAAGGCCTGGGTGCCGGCGATGCCCTTCTCGACCTCTTCCTCGCCGGCCAGCGCGTCGCCGCGGCCGGGTACCAGGGCCAGCGGCTTGAGGTCGCGCAGCTTCCGCAGCGTCTCGGGCCAATCCTTGAAATGGGCGTCGCCGGCATAGGGCGTGGCGCCGTACTCGACCAGGTCGCCGCTGAACAGCGTGCGCTCCTCGGGCAGCCAGACGACCGTGTCGCCCTTGGTGTGGCCGCGGCCGGCATGGATGATGTCGACCTGCAGCTTGCCCAGCCAGATCGTCATGCGGTCGCTGAAGGTGATGGTGGGCCAGGTCAGGCCGGGAATGGTCTCGGCCGTCTGGAACAGGCGCGGAAAGCGCTGGACCTCGGACTTGTAGTCCTGCGCGCCGCGCTCGACGATCATCTCGCGGGTCGCCTCGCTGCAGATGACGTGCTGCGCCTCGTAGGCCGCGGCGCCCAGCACGCGCACGGCGTGATAGTGCGACAGCACCACGTATTTGATCGGCTTGTCGGTGACGCTGCGGATGCGCTCGATCACGGCCGCAGCCGTCTTGGGCGTCGCCTGGGTGTCGATCACCATGACCGCATCGTCGCCCACCACGATGCCGGTATTGGGATCGCCCTCGGCGGTGAAGGCGTAAGCGTGCTCGGACAAGCGACTGAACGTGACCCGCTTTTCAGCCATGTCGGCCTGCGAGGCGAAGGCCTTGGCCATCGACTTCTCTCCCGTCGTCTTCTGGCGGCGCTCAGTCGGAGCCGTACTTGTGGTAGCGCGCCCGATCGCCGGTGCGCACCGTGACCTCGAAGGAATCGTTGTCGCGCTCCATGCGCAGGGTCACCGCCGTGCCGGCCGGACCGCTCGCCCACAGCTTGCGGTAGAAGTCGGGGACGTCGTCCAGCACCTCGCCGTCCAGCGCGTGCAGGATGTCGCCGCGCTGCAGGCCGGCGCGATCGGCCGGGCCGCCGTCGGAGATGCCGCCGACCACGAGCTGGCCCATATGTTCGACCGTGTAGAGGCCGAGCCACGGCCTGGGCGGCGTCGAGAGCCGTCCGTTGGCGACGAGTTCCTGGAAGATCGGCTTCAGCCGGTTGATCGGCACGTACATGTTGCCGGGGAAGGCCGGCGCGCCCGGACCGAGCGCTTCCTGCACGAGCAACGAACCGATGCCGAGCAGGGTTCCATCCTGGCCGATCAGCGCGGAGCCGCCCCACAGCGGATAGGCGGGCACCGTGAAAATGGCGTTGTCGAGCAGATACTCCCAATAGCCCGCGAACTCGCGCCGGCCGGCGACCTTGACCTTGAGCGTCGCCTTCTCGCCGCCCAGCCCCGCGACATAGGCCTCGCTGCGGAGCTCCAGCGAGTCGGAATCGCCGAAGCGCATCGGCTTGAGGTCGACCGGCCGCTCGGTGCGGACCAGGCCGAAGCCGCTTTCATAATCGTAGCCCACGATGTAGGCGGGCAGCTCATTGCCGTCGTTATCGGTGATGGTGACGCTGTCGGCTTCCGTGATCAGGTAGCCGATGGTGACGATCAGGCCGTCGTCGCCGATCAGGGCACCATGACCTTCGCGCTCCGTGCCGAGCGTCTGCGCCGACCGGCGGTCCTTGGGAATGGTCGTTTTCAGGCCGACCACGGCGGACACTGCCTGCGCGACCGGCGGCGACAGATTGGACACGCCGGGCAGGCGCGCTTCGACGCCTTCCCGGCCGGCCGGGCCATGACCCGCGCCGTTCATGGAACCGTTCAACCCTCGGGCCATCGGTACACCTCCACGTCACACCTGGACGCAACCCCCTTCTGAAGGATAGGCGTCTGCCGCGCCGATTGCTATATGACGCTGCATGGCGTCCCCCGCCGATCCGTTCGAAATCACCGACGATCCTGTCCCGACTGATTCCCAGCCGGCGCGGCGTGCCGTCACGTCCACGGCCCATTTGGAGGGGCTGAACGACGAGCAGCGGCTGGCGGTTATCCACCAGGGCGGTCCGCTGCTGGTGCTGGCCGGCGCCGGCACCGGCAAGACGCGCGTGCTGACCACCCGCATCGCCCATCTGCTGATCACCGGCCGCGCCCGGCCGTCGCAGGTCCTGGCCGTCACCTTCACCAACAAGGCGGCGCGCGAGATGCTCGATCGCGTCGCCAGCCTGATCGGCGGCGCGGCCGACGGCATGTGGCTCGGCACCTTCCACGCCATCGGGGTACGCGTGCTGCGCCGCCATGCCGAGCTGGTCGGGCTCAAGAGCAACTTCACCATCCTCGACACCGACGACCAGACGCGGCTGATCAAGCAGCTGCTGCAGGCCGAGGGCATCGACGACAAGAAATGGCCGGCCCGCGTCCTGTCGGGAATCATCCAGCGCTGGAAGGACCGCGCGCTCACCCCCGACAAGGTGTCGGGCGAGGACGCCGGCGAGTTCGCCAACGGCAAGTCGGCCGACATCTACCGCCAGTACCAGGAGCGGCTCGCCGAGGTGAATGCCGTCGATTTTGGCGACCTCGTCATGCATTGCGTGTCGTTGTGGCAGAAGCATCCCGACGTCCTGGCGCAGTATCACCGCCGCTTCCGCCACATCCTGGTCGACGAGTACCAGGACACCAACGTGGCGCAGTATCTGTGGCTGCGCCTGCTGGCCCAGGGCACCCAGGACGTCTGCTGCGTCGGCGACGACGACCAGTCGATCTACGGCTGGCGCGGCGCCGAGGTCGGAAACATCCTGCGCTTCGAAAAGGACTTCCCCGGCGCCACCATCGTACGGCTGGAGCGCAACTACCGTTCGACGCCGCACATCCTGGCCGCGGCCTCGCATCTCATCGCCCACAACGAGGGCCGGCTGGGAAAGACGCTGTGGACCGAGATGAAGGACGGCGAGCGCATCTCGCTGCGCGGCGTGTGGGACGGCGACGAGGAGGCGCGCACGATCGGCGAGGAGATCGAGGCGCTGCAGCGCGACAAGCACGCGCTCAGCCAGATCGCCATCCTGGTGCGGGCGGGTTTCCAGACCCGCGAATTCGAGGAACGCTTCATCACCATGGGCCTGCCCTACCGGGTGATCGGCGGACCGCGCTTCTATGAGCGCCAGGAAATCCGCGATGCGCTGGCCTATTGCCGGGTCACCGTGCAGCCCGACGACGACCTCGCCTTCGAGCGCATCTACAACACGCCGCGCCGCGGGCTGGGCGAATCGGCGCTGCGCACCCTGCGGCTGATCCAGCGCGCCCAGAAGGTGTCGCTGTTCGAGGCGACCCGCCGCGCGCTCGAAACCGACGAGCTGAAGGCGCGGACGCGCAAGACGCTCGGCGACCTCGTCAGGAGCTTCGAGCGTTGGCGCGCCATGCTCGACGGCATCAACCACATCGAGGTGGTCGAGACCATTTTGGACGAATCGGGCTACACCGACATGCTGCGCGCCGATCGCTCGCCCGAGGCGCCGGGAAGGCTCGAGAACCTGAAGGAGCTGACCAACGCGTTGCAGGAATTCGACACCCTGCCCGCCTTCCTCGAGCATGTCGCGCTCCTGACCGACAATGCCGCGCGCTCGGACGGCGACATGGTGAGCGTCATGACCCTGCATGCCGCCAAGGGCCTGGAATTCGACACCGTGTTCCTGCCGGGCTGGGAGGAAGGTCTTTTCCCCAACCAGCGCGCGCTCGACGACAAGGGCGTGGCCGGGCTCGAGGAGGAACGGCGGCTGGCCTATGTCGGGCTGACGCGGGCGCGCAAGCGCGCCTACGTCTCCTTCGCCGCCAACCGGCGCGTGTTCAACCAGTGGCAGGCGGCGATCCCGTCGCGCTTCCTGCGCGAACTGCCAACCGACCAGCTCGCCGAGAGCAGCGATGCCGGCCTTTACGCCACCTATTCCGCCGGCCATCACGGCGGCCTGCGCGAGCAGGCCAGCGGCTTCGACTACGAGAGCCTGGGCGTCACAGGCCGCTCGGGATTTGGTGGCCGCGGCCGCACGCGCTGGCGCGACGAGACATTCGACGATCGCCGTGCCGTCGAGGGCGACAAGGTCGATCTCAGCGTCGGCCAGCGGGTTTTCCACCAGAAGTTCGGCTACGGCCGCATCCTGGCGGTCGACGGCAACAAGCTCGACATCGAGTTCGAGAAAGCCGGCCCGAAGAAGGTCTTGGACAGCTTCATCGAGGCGGCGTGAGCAGCTGGAAGGCGTCGTTTGTCGTGCCGGCGATCGAGCGTCTCCCTTGGGAAAAGGCGCTGGAGCATCTGAACGAGGACGGATTTGTCGTAACCAGCCGCGAGATCTCGCGCGACGGGCCGTGGTGCATCGAGATCTTCGGCGAAGGTGCAAGAGACAAGGTCGAGGCAGCACTTGGCGATGCACCCGGCTGGCGCTGGGAGGAGCTGCCGGACACCGACTGGGTGGCGGAGAACCAGCGCTCGTTCCGGCCCTTCGAAATCGGACCGTTCTGGGTCCATCCCTCGCATGTCGCCGACGGCATGCCGGCCGGCCTGTTGCCGCTCAGGATCGATGCCGGCCTCGCCTTCGGCACCGGCACGCACGCCACGACGCGCGGCTGCCTGAAACTGCTGGCGACGCTCGATCCGCGCGAGACCGCCAATGCCGTCGATGTCGGCAGCGGCAGTGGCATCATCGCCATCGCCATGGCCAAGCTGTGGCAGCGCCCGGCGCTGGGCGGCGATAACGACGCCGAGACGGTCGCCGTCGCGCGGGAGAATGCCGGATTGAACGGCGTCGGCGATCTCTGCCGCTTTGTGCACGCCGCGGGCTTGCGCGCGCGCGAACTCGAAGCGCGCGCGCCTTTCGACCTCGTCGTGGCAAACATCCTGGCCGGGCCCCTTACCGACTTGTCGGACTCGTTCGCGATGGCGGTGCGGCCGCGCGGCCGCGTGCTGTTGAGCGGTCTTCTCGTCGAGCAGGCGGCGCACATTCTCGCTGTTTATACCCAGCGCGGTTTCGCCTTCGAGCGCCGCATCGACCTCGAGACCGGCGGCGCCTGGTGGCGCACTCTGTTACTACGCCGCCAATAGCCCAACGAAAAAGGGCCGGCTTTCGCCGGCCCTCTACGCTTACGCTTACGCTACGCTAAAGACGAATTACGCCGCACGGCGCATATTCTGATTGGCCGCGGTGAGTGCAGCGCGCGCGCCTTCGATCTCGGGAGACACGCCGTGCGCGACCTCGCGGATCGCAAACGTAATGTCACCCCGGCACAGGCCAATATCGGCCAGTTCGCGGTCGCTCATGCGCAACAGCTGGGCCTCGGCGGCGCGCAGCTTGAAGTCCGCCTTGATGCCGGCGACCAGACGGTGCCACTGGCGACCCAGCCACAGGGCCGCATCGCCCAGGGCGTTGGCCATCAACTCGACGCGCGCATATCGGGCGCTCTGCTCGAGCCCCCGACGGCCCTGATGGGACAGGTCGAGCTTGGTGAGATCGTTTCCCCCCGCCGGCGCAGTTTCGCTGGTCAGATCTTTAAAGGTCCGAATCGGCTGGGTCATCATGGTCTACTCCTTACTTTGTGCAGCGCGATAGATAATGCTGCAGTGCACGGAGATAATATAGAGCCTTGAGTTACAACAATAAGTGAGCTGCTCGATATTCTGATATGCATTAACCGCATGGGGCCTAATAAACCGGCATTTCGCATCTGCGAAAGAACAAATATTGCTCAGTTTGCCTCTCCAAGACGCCGCGCGTAGGGTCCGCGCAACCATGACTTCCGCTCCCGACGACGTTCTCGAACTCCTTCGCCGGCGCGGCCGCCATCCGGACCCGTCCGCCCTTGATTCCCTGATGCGCGGCGTCGCCGCCGCCCCCGAGGGCCTGGCCGGCCCCGAATGGGTCGAACTGATCGATCCCCAGGCCGATGTCGAGCTGACCAAGGCCTTGACGGCGTGGCGGGCCGAGCTCGCCACGGCCGACGACGGGCTCGATGCCGCGCCCGCCCCGGCATCGCGCCTGGCGGCGCTGCGCGCCGAGCTGAAACGTCGCGACCTCTCCGGCTTCGTCGTGCCGCGCGCCGACGAGCATCAGGGCGAATACGTGCCGCGCCGCTCGCAGCGGCTGGCTTGGCTCACCGGCTTCAGCGGGTCGGCCGGCCTCGCCATCGTGCTGGCCGATCGCGCGGCGATCTTCATCGACGGCCGCTACACGCTCGCCGTGCGCGGCCAGGTCGCCACCGATGCCTTCGTGCCGCACCAGATCCCGGAACAATCGCCGGAGGCGTGGATCGCCGAAAACCTGCCCAAGGGCGGCACGCTCGGTTTCGATCCATGGCTGCAGACAGTCGACGGCCACGAGCGCTTCGCGCGCGCCTGCCAGCGCGCCGGCGGCGAATTCGTGCCGGTCGATTCCAATCCCGTCGACACGGTGTGGCCCGACCGGCCGCCGGCGCCGCTGGCGCCGGTGCTGCCGCATTCCGACGAATTCGCCGGCGAAAGCAGCGCGGCCAAGCGCGCGCGCATCGCCGGCACCGTCAAGGCCAAGGGCGCCGACGTGGCGCTGATCACCGCGCCCGATTCGATCGCCTGGCTGCTCAACGTGCGTGGCGGCGACGTGCCGCGCACGCCGTTCGCGCTGGGCTTCGCGCTGCTCCATGACGACGGCCATGTCGACCTCTTCATGGACCGCCGCAAGGTGCCCGACCGCACCCTGGCGTGGCTCGGCAATGCCGTGACCCTGGCGCCGCCCGACGAGCTGGGCGCTGCCCTCGATATGCTGGGCAAGGTGGGCAAGCGCGTGTTGATCGAGAGCGCCACGGCACCGGTGTGGGCCGCGACCCGCCTGCAGGCGGCGGGCGTGGCGGTGGTCCGCGACGCCGATCCGGTAGCGTTGCCCAAGGCGTGCAAGAACGCCATCGAGCTGGAGGGTATTCGCCGCGCCCACCGTCGCGACGGCGCCGCGGTCAGCGGCTTTCTGGGCTGGCTCGGCCGCGAATCCAAAGGCGGGAAGCTGCGCGAGATCGAGGCCTCCGACCGGCTGCAGGCGCTGCGCCAGCAAACCGGCAAGCTCCGGGATCTGAGCTTCGACACCATTTCCGGCGCCGGTCCCAACGGCGCCATCGTGCACTACCACGCCTCCGAGGCGAGCGAGCGGACGCTCGAGCCGGGCAGCCTCTATCTGGTGGACTCAGGCGGCCAATATCGCGACGGCACGACCGACATCACCCGTACCGTGGCGATCGGCACGCCCAGCGCCGAGATGCGCGACCGCTTCACCCGCGTGCTCAAGGGCCACATTGCACTCGCCATGGCGCGCTTCCCGGCCGGCACCACGGGCTCCCAGCTCGATGCGCTGGCGCGCTATGCGCTATGGCAGGCGGGGCTGGACTACGACCACGGCACCGGCCATGGCGTCGGCGCCTATCTCTCGGTCCACGAGGGGCCGCACCGCATTTCCAAGATGCCCAACACGGTCGCCCTGCAGCCCGGCATGATCGTCAGCAACGAGCCGGGCTACTACAAGACCGACGCCTACGGCATCCGCATCGAAAACCTCGTCGCGGTGCGCGAGGCCAAGATCGAAGGCGCCGACCGCCGCTACCTGGAGTTCGAGACCCTGACCCTGGCGCCGATCGACCTCGCCTGCATCGAGCCCAGCCTGTTGACGGAGGCCGAGCGGCAGTGGCTCAACGACTATCATCGCCGCGTGCGCGAGACGGTCGAGCCGCAGGTCGACGAGGCCACGCAAGCGTGGCTCGCAGAGGCGACCCGCGCCCTCTAGGCGCCGATCGCCCGGGTCTTTTCAGGCGCTGCGCTAATCCTTCAAGACAGTTCGGCCAAGCACGACGTCTTCATAGGCATGGAGCGAAGGCAGTCCGCCGGTGTGCATGAACAGCACCTTGGCGTTGGGCTTGAAGTGGCCTTGGCGCGCGAGGCCCATCAGGCCCGCCATGATCTTTCCGGTGTAGACCGGATCGAGCAGGATGCCTTCGGTCCGCGCCAGCATCTGAACCGCTTCCACCATCTTTGCGTTGGGCACCGAGTATTTCGGCTGCCAGTAGCCGCCGAAGCTCTTCACCACTTCGCGCGGCACCTTGCCGATCCCGAGCAGGTCGGCCACGGCCTGCGCCTCCTTGTGAACCAGCGGCTCCTGGTCGGCAGGATCACGGCTGACGCCGATGCCGATCAGCGGGATCTTGATGCTGTCGCCGAAGAAACCCGCCGCCATGCCGCCATGGGTTCCCGAGCTGCCCGAGCCGACCACCACGGCATCCAGCGCCAGCCCCATGTCGAACCATTGCTGCTGCATCTCCTGCACGCACGCGACATAGCCCAACCCGCCGATCGCGTTCGAACCGCCACCCGGGATGGTGTAGCCCTTGCGACCGAGCGAGGCGACTTCCTGCGCAACCTTCGACATGGCCGCGCCCATATCCGAGCCGCCGGGCACCACGGTGATGGCTTCGACGCCCATCAACTCGAACATGAAATTGTTGCCGCTGGCCTCCTTGCGGTAGCTGCCCGGTACGCGTTCCTCGATCACGAAGCGGCACTTGAGCCCTTCCTTGATCGCGGCGGAGAGGGTGATGCGGCAATGATTGGACTGCGGCGCGCCGCAGGTGATCAGCGTGTCGGCACCCTGAGCCAGCGCATCGGCGGCCAGGAACTCGAGTTTGCGGGTCTTGTTGCCGCCGGGAAAGAGGCCCAGCAGATCGTCGCGCTTGATCCAGATCTCCGGACCGACGCCGCCCGGGCAACTCGCCGCCAGTGCCTTGGTAAAGTGAGGAAGCAGCTCAATCGGCGTGGGGGCATGCGTGTAGCGGCGACGCGGAAAACGGGACAAATCCATTCGATCAACTCCAGCGAGAAACTTCCATTGAGCGCTGCCGCAAGCGCACGCGATGCGACCGCCGGCATCGCCGGTCGGGTCAGTCTTATCCGACACCCACTCGATGAACCCTTGGAACGGCGCAAGCTCTAGCATTCTGCCAGGTTGCGAGGAAGGCATCGGCGGACGACACGGTTTACCCGGCGTGCTCGCGGGCGCCGATGCCATCAACGGTTGGCCTGGTCGGCCTTGCCTTCGGCAACCCACCGTCGGCCATGCCGGCAGGGGGACGCCTGCCCTGTCCGATCGAACTGCTGGTCATGGCGCTCACCGGCTCACGATGGGCTTCGAGGCCAGTTCCCTTGTCGAAGAAGGGGGTAAATCCCGGATCGGGCAGGCCTTTTTTGATCATCGATCGGGGGGCGAACCATGCTGCAGGATGAAAATGTGTGCTTGCCGGGCTGTCGCCGGCACGATCTGCCCACAGGGAGGACCGGCAAGGCCCGGAAGTTTCTGAAGTTGCAGTGCAAGAACCGTAGAAAATCGCCTCCAAAAGCTGAATTTTGCCTCCAGACCCGGGGGGACTGTTACATCAGGACCACACTTGGGCAGCAATGCGTCAGCGAAGGCTCCATTTGGTGGCGAGTGCAAAAATCTCCGCGTAGAATTCCCGCGCTTACGCAATTCAGTCCGACGCGAAGCACCTCTCTGAAATTCTTCGACGAGGAGATACTGTATGAAGAAGGTCCTACTAGCGGCGGCGGCGGTGATCGCACTGCCAGCCATCGCCGAGGCCCAAGATGTTCAGTCACCCGGCGTGTACTTCGGCGTCGAAGGCGGCCTGAACTGGATGTTCAACACTACCATTCTCGGCCAGAACGTCTCGCCGCAGACCGGCTGGGCATTGGGTGGCAAGTTCGGCTACGACTTCCTCGGCCCCCGTATCGAAGTCGAAGGCCTGTACCGGCAGAACGTTAACAGCAACAACTTCGGCAACCGCGCCATCACCGGGCAGATCAGCCAGGTAACGGCGATGGCCAACCTGCTGTACGACTTCAACGCCTTTGGCGCCTTCGTGCCCTATATCGGTGCCGGTGTCGGCGCCGGCTTCATCGATTCCGACTTCAACATCTCCAGCGTGACGTTCGCCTATCAGGGCATCATCGGCGTGGGCTACAACTGGAGCCCCAACCTTCGGTTCAACCTCGAAGGCCGCTACATCGGCACGACCAATCCGCAGGTCGCCGGCACGACGTGGAACAACAACGACATCGCCCTGCTCGCCAGCGTCCAGCTGAAGTTCGGGTCGACCCCGCCGCCGCCCCCGCCGCCACCGCCGGTCGTGACGCCGCCGTCCTTCATGGTGTTCTTCGACTGGGACCGCTCGAACCTGTCGCAGCAGGCGCTGGCGACGATCCAGCAGGCGGCCAACGCCTTCAAGGCGAAGGGTAACGCGCGCATCACGGCGACCGGCCATACCGACACGTCGGGCCCGGAGAGCTACAACATGGCGCTGTCGCTGCGTCGTGCCAACGCGGTCAAGGACGCTCTCGTCCGCGACGGCGTGCCGGCCCAGGCGATCACGGTCATCGGCAAGGGCGAGAGCCAGCTCTTGGTGCCGACCGGCGACAACGTGCGCGAGCCGCAGAACCGCCGCGTCGAGATCGTCATCCAGTAAGACGATCCCAGGCAGCAAGACTTCAAGGACGGCCGGGCTCATGCCCGGCCGTTTTCTTTTTGCCGGGGGCGATGAGACGGTCCCGGAAGATCAGCCGGCGAGCTTCAGCCACTCCGCTTCGGTCATGGTCTCGATGCCGAGCTCGGCCGCCTTGCGCGCCTTGGAGCCGGCATTCTCGCCCACCACCACGAGGCTGGTCTTCTTCGACACCGAGTCGGTGACCTTGGCGCCCAGCTCCTCGGCGCGCGCCTTGGCGGCGTCGCGGGTCATCGCCGAAAGCTCGCCAGTGAAGACCACGATCTTGTCCTTGAGCTTGGCGTCCGCCGCCACGACCCGGCGCTCGACCGGCTGCACGGTGAGCTCCTTCAGGAGGTCGCGGATGATCGCCACCGTGTGGCCCTCGCCGAAGAAGGCGCACATCGCGTCGGCCGTGGTCACGCCGATCTGCTCGACATTGCACAGCCGCCCGTAGCTCGGGCCGACCTCGGCCGCGGCCTTCTCCTTCTTCACCGCATCGGGCGTCTTCTTGCGCTCCCTGGCCGCCTGCAGCATCTCGGCGAGCCAGCCGTCGGCGTCGCCATATTCCTGCGCCAGGATCTTGGCCGTCGCCTCGCCGATCAGCGGGATGCCGATCGCGTTGATGAAGCGATCGAGGGAGATCGTGCGGCGCGCCTCGATGGCAGCGATCAGATTGCGCACCGAGAGATCGCCCCAGCCCTCACGCTTCTTGATCTCGTCTTCCCGCTGGCGCAGGCGGAAGATGTCGCCGGGCACTTTCAGAAGCCCATCGCGCCAGAAATTCTCGATGTGCGTGCCGCCCAGGCCCTCGATGTCGAAGCAATTGCGCGACACGAAATGGCGCATCCGCTCGACCTGCTGGAACGGGCATTCGAGCCCGCCCGTGCAGCGGCGCACCACCCCGCCCTCCTCGCTCTGCACCTTGGTCTTGAGCGGACAGGGGCAGTGCGTGGGAAACTGGAATTTGTGCGTCCGCTTCGGCCGCTCCTCCGGCACGTAGCCCAGGACTTGCGGAATGACGTCGCCGGCGCGCTGCACGATCACCATGTCGCCCTTGCGCACGTCCAGCCGCTCGATCTCGTCGGCGTTGTGCAGGGTAGCCCGCCCGACCATCACGCCGCCGACATTGACCGGCTCCAGGTCGGCGACCGGCGTGAGCGCGCCGGTGCGGCCCACCGAGATCAGGATGTCCCTGAGCCGCGTGCGCGCCTGCTCGGCCGGGAATTTATGGGCGATCGCCCAGCGCGGCGCGCGGCTCACGAAGCCCAGACGTTCCTGCCAGTCGATGCGGTCGACCTTGTAGACGACGCCGTCGATGTCGTAGGGCAGGGACGGCCGCTCCACGCTCATCTTGCGGTAGAACTCGCGCACCTCGGCGGGCGTGCGGCACAGCCTGGACAGGGGATTGACCTTGAAGCCCCATTCCTTGAGCAGCTTGAGATACTCGCTATGGGTCTTCCATGACCGCGGCTCCGCTTCACCCCAGGCATAGGCGAAGAAGCGCAGCGGCCGGGTCGCCGTGATGTCGGGGTCAAGCTGGCGCAGCGAGCCTGCCGCCGCGTTGCGCGGGTTGGCGAAGGTCTTCTCGCCGGCCCCCTCCTGGCGCTCGTTCATCTGCTGGAAGGCCTTGCGCTCCATGTATATCTCGCCGCGCACGTCGATCGTCTTGGGCACCTTGCCCTTCAGCTTGTGCGGGATGTCCTTCACGGTCCGCAGGTTGGCGGTGACGTCCTCGCCGGTCGTGCCGTCGCCGCGCGTGGCGCCGACGACGAACACGCCGTCCTCGTAGCGCAGGCTTATCGACAGCCCGTCGATCTTGGGTTCGCAGGCGAGCGCGATCTCGGCATCCGGCTTGAGGTCGGTCTCGCGCTCCAGGCCGCGGCGCAGGCGGTCGAAGAAGCCCTGCAGCTCCTCGTCGCTGAAGGCATTGTCCAGCGACAGCATCGGGCGCGCGTGTCTGACCTTGGCGAAGGCCGTCGTGGGCGTCGGCGCCACCCGTTGCGTCGGGCTCAACATGTCGACGAGCTGGGGGAAGCGCGCCTCGATCGCCTTCAGGCGCTGGCGCAGCTTGTCGTAATCGGCGTCGGAGATCTCAGGCGAATCCTGTTCGTGGTAGAGCTTGTCGTGATGGGCGATCTCCTCGCTCAGGCGCTTGTGCTCGGCACGCCCCTGGCGCTCGGTCATCTCATCAACCGACAGGGCGGCAACGACCTTGGCGGCACGTGACATCGGCTCCTCCTACCCTGCCGCCAGCAGCCGATCGGCGGCGGCGCGCGCCTCGGCCGTCACCTCGGCGCCCGACAGCATGCGGGCGATCTCCTCGCGGCGACCCTTGGCGTCGAGCGCCAGCACGTCGGTGCTGGCGGCGCTGCGGGTCGTCGTCTTGCGGATCAGCCAGTGCCGGTCGGCCACCGCCGCGACCTGCGGCGAATGCGTGACCACCAGTACCTGGACGTCTTTGGCCAGCCGCTTCAACCGCTCGCCGACGGCTGCCGCGGTGGCGCCCCCGATGCCCGAATCGACTTCGTCGAAGACGATCGTCCCGGCATCGCCCATCGTGGCCAGGCAGACCTTGAGCGCCAGCAGGAAGCGGGAGAGTTCGCCGCCCGAGGCGATGCGCGCGATCGGTGCGGGCGGCGTGCCGGGGTTGGTGGCGACCGTGAACTGCACCCGGTCGGTGCCGGCTTCGGACCACTCGGCCTCGGGCAACGCGGCAAGGTCGGTGATGAACTTCGCCTTCTCGAGCTTGAGCGGCCCGAGTTCGGCCGCGACCGCCCTGTCGAGCCGTGCCGCGCCCTTGCGGCGGGCCGCCGCCTGCGCCTCGGCGGCCGCGACAAAAGCGGCGCGGGCAGCCTTCGCCTCGCCCGCCAGACGCTTCAATCCGGCCGCGCCGTCGTCGAGGGCCGCCAGCTGCGCCGCGAACTTGTCGGCAAGGGCGGCGAGCTCGGGCACGGCGACGCCGTGCTTGCGGGCGGCGGCGCGCAACGCGAACAGGCGCTCCTCGATCTTCTCCAGCCGCGCCGGATCGAATTCCAGCGCATCTCGCGCGGCCTCGAGCTGAGCCTGCGCCTCGGTCGCCTCGCTCAGCGCCCGCTCGAGCGCCGACAGGGCGCTGTCGAGGCGGCCCAAGGCCTTGTCGACATTGCGCTCGATCAGGCGGTGCGCCGTGCGCAGCGCGGTGACGGCGCCGCGCCCCTGCTCTAGTTCGGCCAGCGACTGGGCCACCGCCTCGCCCAACGCACTGCCGGCGCGCAGCAGCTGCCGTTCGCCGGCCAACGTCTCCTCGTCATCCGGCTTGGGGGACAGCGTCGCGAGCTCCTTCACCGCGTGACGCAGGAAATCCTCGTCGCGCCGCGCGGCGGCGGCCGCTTCTTCGGCGTCGGCATGCGCCCGCTCGGCGCTGCGCCAGGCGTGCCAGGCGGCCCGCACCGCTTCGCCCTGCTTCTCCAACCCGGCGAAGGCATCGAGAGAAGCGCGATGGGTCGCCATATCCAAGAGGCCGTGCTGTTCCATCTGGCCCTGGATCTCGACCAGCGTGTCGCCCAGCCGGCGCAGCAGTGCCACCGACACCGCCTGGTCGTTGACGAAGGCGCGGCCGCGCCCGTCGACGCCGACCAGGCGGCGCAGGGTAAGCACGTCCTCGTCGTCGAGCGCCTGCTCGGCCAGCATGGTGCGGGCGGGATGGTCCTTGGCCAGGTCGAACGAGGCCGCCACCGATGCCTGGGCGGCGCCCCGCCGCACCGCGCCCGATTCGGCGCGGGCCCCCAGCGCAAGGCCGAGGGCGTCGATCAGGATCGACTTGCCGGCGCCGGTCTCGCCGGTGAGCGCACCCAGTCCGCCCGCGGCCGCGCCGGCGGCACTCCGCGAAAAATTCAAGTCGAGCTTCTCGATCAGGACGAAGTCACGGATCGAGAGCGAGACGAGCATGCAGGCCCGGTCAGAAGAGGCCGAAGAACCAGCCGCGCTTCTCGTCGCTCGGCGCGGGGCCGCCTTCGCCGGTCATCAGGTAGTAGCTGTCCTGATACCAGTCGCTGCCCGGGAAGTTGTAGCCCAGCACCGCCGCAGCTTCCTGCGCCTCGCTTTTCACGCCGAGCGAGAGGTAGCTCTCGACCAGGCGATGCAGCGCCTCCGGCACGTGCGTGGTCGTCTGGTAGCGCTCGATCACGACGCGATAGCGGTTGATCGCCCCGATATACTGCTGGTTCGCTTGGTAGTAGCGGCCGACCGCCATCTCCTTGCCGGCGAGATGGTCGATGGCGAGTTCGACCTTGAGACGCGAGTCGCGGGCATACGGCGATTCGGGGAAGCGCTTGACGACTTCGGCCAGGGCGTCGAGCGCCTGCTGGGTGATGCGCTGGTCGCGGCCGATGTCGGAGATCTGCTCGTAGTAGCAAATCGCCTTCAGGTAGTAGGCGTAGGGAATGTCCTTGTGCCCGGGATGAAGCTGGATGAAGCGGTCGAGCGCGATGATGGCCTCATCGTACTTGTTCGACTGGTAGTAGGCGAAGGCGGCCATGATCTCGGCCTTGGTCGCCCATACCGAGTAAGGGTGCTGGCGGTCGACTTCCTCGAAGCCCTTGGCGGCGGCCTTGTATTCCTGCTGGCCGAGATCATCGAGCGCGCGGTTGTAGAGGACCTCGACAGGCTGCTCGACGTAGTTCTTGTCGTCGTCCGACGACGAGCTGCAGCCGCCAAGCCCGAGCGACGCCAGAGCGAGCGCCAACCCGGCGATCGCGCCGTGAGCCTTACCTGAAACCGCTTTCGACATACCCATCCGTCAAATTCTTGTGCCGGCGCGTTATATCATGCCGAGGCGAAAAAAAGAGGGGCCGTGCGGCCCCTCAAAGATGCGTGGATAACGCCAGAACCTGCATCAGTTGGCTTGACGACGCAGAAACGCAGGAATTTGCAGGTCGTCGTCGTCCCGCGTGGGCTTGGCCCGCTCGGTGACGTCGAGATTGATCGAGGCCTGCGCCGGCGCCGGACGCGCGGTCGCCTTGGGCGCGACGGCGACGACATTTTCCGCCGCCGAACGCGCAGCCGGCGGCTCGGCCGGGGCCACCGGCGGAGCGATCGGCGGCGTCGCGGGCTTGGGGGCCGCGAAAGCGCCGGTGATGCGCTGGAACAGGTTCGGCGATCGGCTCTCGGCAGCCGGTCGCGCGGCAACCGGCCGCGCAACAGGCTCGCTGGTCCGCACCGGAACCTTGGGACGACTCACGCGCCAGTCATTTTCGTCGACCAGCGGCCGCTGCGACGCAGCGATCGGAGCCGCTGCGGGTGTTGCGGCCATCGGAGCGGGCGGCGCCGCGGGCGCCGGTGCCGGCGCGGCCGGTGCCTCGACCGGCGCCACCATCATGACCTGCGCGGCAATCGGTGCTTCGGCCGCCGGCTCGGGCGCCGTCGCCATGACCGGTGCAGCGATCGGCGCCGGCGCGGGCGCCGTCGGGGCCACGGCCGCGATCGGTGCGGGTGTGGGCGCTGGCGCCATCATCGGCGGCGCCGGCGGCGGAGCGACGGCGGCAATCGGAGCCGCGACGGGCACGGCGGCCATCGGCGCCGGCGGCGGCGCCATGGCAGCGGCCGGCATGGCGACCCGTCCGACCGGCGGTGCCGCCGGACGGCTGAGCGCCGGCTGGCCGGTCTGCATCGGCCGGTTCATGTCGAGCGACAGGTAGTTCGGCGCCGGCTGCTGGGCGGCCATGGCGGCGATGCCGGTGGCAACCACCGACACGCGCATGCGGCCCTGCATCGTGGCGTCGAAGGTCGAGCCGAAGATGATGTTGGCGTCGGCGTCGACTTCCTCGCGGATTCGGTTGGCCGCCTCATCGACCTCGTGCAGGGTCATGTCGAGGCCGCCGGTGATGTTGATGAGCACGCCCTTGGCGCCCTTCATCGAATGATCTTCCAGCAGCGGGTTGGAGATCGCGCTCTCGGCGGCGACCCTGCTGCGATCCTGGCCCTCGGCCTCGCCGGTACCCATCATCGCCTTGCCCATCTCGCCCATCACGGTGCGGATGTCAGCGAAGTCGAGGTTGATGAGGCCCGGCATGACCATGAGGTCGGTGACGCCGCGCACGCCCATGTGCAGCACGTCGTCGGCCATCTTGAAGGCGTCGGCGAAGGTCGTCTTCTCGTTGGCGATCTTGAACAGGTTCTGGTTGGGAATGACGATCAGCGTGTCGACCACCTTCTCCAGCTCCAAGATGCCCTGCTCGGCCGACTGCATGCGGCGACGGCCCTCGAAGTGGAACGGCTTGGTGACGACGCCGATGGTGAGGATGCCCTGCTCACGAGCCGCCGCGGCGATGACCGGCGCCGCACCGGTGCCGGTGCCGCCGCCCATGCCCGCCGTGACGAACACCATGTTGGCGCCGTCGAGCAGCTGGAGGATTTCCGGCAGCGCCTCTTCCGCCGCCTGTCGGCCGACCTCGGGCCGCGCACCCGCGCCCAGGCCTTGCGTGATGGTGATGCCGAGCTGGACGCGACGGTCGGCCAGCGACTGGCCGAGCGCCTGTGCGTCGGTGTTGGCGACGATGAATTCGACGCCCTCGAGGGCGGCGCTGATCATGTTGTTGACGGCGTTTCCGCCCGCGCCACCGACGCCGACGACGGTGATACGCGGCTTAATCTCGGACTCCGTCTGAGGGAGACTGAGGTTGATTGTCATTAGGCACTTCTCCACGCAAACGAGGGGGGTATCTGCTCGGAGCGACGGCGCGGGCCGTTTTTGGAGAGACCCTTCACCGCCACCGGCTTTTCTTGCTTCTTATCAATAGCCTGTGGGGATTGCCCATCCCCGCACAACATATTGCCTAAAAATTTTCCCTAATCCAACTACCAATGCGCCCAATTCGTCCTGACGGCGCCTCCGTCGTCACCGGTTGTGCCTGGGCAGCGGCATGATGGTGCATTGCGAAGGCGAGCAGGCCCGCCGCGGCCGAAAAGGCCGGACCACCGGTGGAATCCGCCAGCCCCGCCAATCGCAAAGGCCCACCGATGCGGACTTTCTTGTTGAGGATCGCCGCCGCGACTTCAGGCACGCCGTCGAGCTGGCAAGCGCCGCCGACGATGACCGCGCGCCCGCCGGCCAACTTATCCACACCGCTGGCTTCGAGCCGATTGCGGACCAGCTCGAACGTCTCTTCGATCCGCGGACGGATGATGCCGACAAGGATCGAGCGCGGGATGTGGTTGGGCCGCGTGCGGTCTTCTTCGCCGATCAGCGGCACGTCGATGATGTCGTACTCGTCGTTGGGCTTGGCCACGGCCCGGCCGATCTGGGTCTTCATGCGGTCGGCATGGGCAAGCGGCGTCGACAGCCCGCGGGCGATGTCGCGGGTGACGTGCTCGCCACCGACGGGGATGGTGTCGACATGCACCAGATGGCCCTCGTAGAAGACGGCGATCGAGGTCGTGCCGCCGCCCATGTCGATCAAGGTGACGCCGAGGTCGCGCTCGTCGGAGACCAGCGAGCTCAGGCCCGAGGCGTGGGCCGCCACCACGCGCTCGGCGATCTCGAGATGGGCGCGGCGCACGCAGACCTGCAGGTTGCGCATGGCACCGCTCGCCGCCGTGACCAGGTGCACGTCGACGCCCAGCCGCTCGCCGAACATGCCGCGCGCGTCGCGCACCGGCGTGCCGTCGACCGAATAGCCGATCGCCTCGGAATGGATGATGTCGCGGTCGGCGGTCTCGGCCGGCAGGTGGATATGCGTCTGGACGCGCCGTACGTCGCGCTCACCGATCTCGTGATGACCGATCGCGACATCGAGGCTCTGATTGTGCGAGGCTGCCGAGCCGCCGCTCACGCCGACGATGACTTCGCGCACGTGTTCGCCGCACATCTCCTCCGCCGTCGACACTGCCGACGAAATGGCGCGCGTGGCGGCTTCCATGTCGACGATGTTGCCCGAGCGCATGCCCTGGGACGGCTGGTGGCCGATGCCGACGACGCGCAGCCCCTGTCCGTCGACACGCGCCACGAAACAAACGACTTTGCTGGTGCCGATGTCGAGTGCTGCAATCACGCCGTTTCTTGTCTTCGCCACGATGTTCCCCCGTCGCTACGCGTACACCTCAGGTCTCACTATACATCACGCCGGCCAGTCACACAGGTCCCGGCGGCACCGCCTCGACTGCGCTGCGTTTCTTGAGGTAGAGCTTGTCCGGCAACCTGAGATCGACGACGCCGAACTCGCGCGACAACAATTTGTGCTGCCCATCGAGGATGGCGAGCTGCTTGAGCGCAGCGACCGCGTCCTCTTCCGGCAGCCAGATTTCGACACCGTTGTTCAGGATCAGGTTCCACCGCCGCTGGCCGACCCACACGGCGGCGCGCAGCTGGCGGGCGACCGTGGGCTCGTAGGCCAGCAGCAGCAGCAGCTCGCCGACGTGCTCGGGGGCTCCCGCGCCGCCCAGCAGCAGCAGCGTCTCGGCGCCCGGCGGCATGCGGCTGGCGCGCACCGTGCGGCCGTCGGTGTCGATCAGCGTGTATTCCGCGCCGTTTTGCCAGATGGCGACGGCGCGGCGTTCCTTCATCGTGACATAGAGCGTGTCGGGCAGCCGCCGCTCGACTGTGGCGCTCTCCACCCAGTCGATCGCCTCGAGTCTCTGCCGCGACGCCTGCAGATCGATACCGAGCAGGGAATCGCCCGGTTTGACGTCGAGGGCGGCCAGGATGGCGCTCTTCTCGACATAGTCGCGGCCCTCGACCGTCACGTCCGTCAGCTTGAAGGGCGTGATGGCGCCGACGATGCTGCGCGAGACGGCATCGAGGCGGTTGCGCGCCTCGACCAGCCAGCCCTCGTGCCACGCCCACCAGCCACCCGCCCCGCCGCAGCCCAGCAACAGGACGACGAGGCCGAGCAGCATCGGCTGGCGCCACAGCGGACGGACGGTCTTGTTGCGGATGGGACCGCGCTTCTTGCGCCGGTCGTAGTCGCGCCGCTGGCCGCCGATTTTCGGGGGGGCCGCGCTCATGTCGGGTGCCGCGCGTGGTCGACCATCCAGGTCATGAGCGCGGGCCACGAGATGCCCGCCCATCTGGCCTGCTCCGGCGCCAGCGACAACGGCGTCATGCCGGGCTGGGTGTTGAGCTCGAGGATGACCAGTCCCGCTGTGCCGGGCTTGGAATCGTCCCAGCGCAGATCGGCGCGGGTGAGACCGCTGCAGCCCAGCGCCTGGTGGGCGGCGAGCGCCCATTGCTTGGCAAGCTCGTAGACCTCTTCCGGGATCGGCGCGGGCACCAGATGCTCGGTGATGCCGTCGGTGTACTTGGCTTCGTAGTCGTAGAAGCGCGTGCGGGGGCGCAGTTCGGTGACCGCCACGGCGCGATCGCCCATCACCGCGACGGTGAGCTCGCGGCCGGGCACGAACTTCTCGACCAGAACCTTCTCGCCGAACGCGACTTCCGCCACCTCGACGGCGGCGAGGTTGTCGCCTTCACGCACGATATGCACGCCTACGCTGGAGCCCTGATCGATCGGCTTTACCACATATGGCCGCGGCATGGGATCGCCCGATGCGAGCGCGTGGCGCTCGATCACCTTGCCCTGGGCAACACGCAGGCCGAGCGAGGTGAAGACGTGACGCGCCATCGGCTTGTCCATGGCGATCGCCGAGGGCAGCACGCCGGAATGGGTGTAGGGCACGGCCAGTACTTCGAGCACGCCCTGGATGCAGCCATCCTCGCCGTACTTGCCATGCAGGGCGTTGAACACCACGTCGGGGCCGCCGCCCCCCACCGGGCGCAGGAAGTCGATCAGGGCACGCAGGTCGCGCTTGACGTCGTATTCGACGACATCGTGCCCGCCTTCGCGCAGGCCCTCGGCGCAGGCCTTGCCGCTGACCAGCGAGACCTCGCGCTCGGGCGACCAGCCGCCCATCAGGACCGCGACCTTGCGATTCATCGTTCGTCTCCGCTCACCACAGGTCCCGGCACCCCGATGCGGCGGATTTCCCACTCGAGGCGAACGCCGCTGCGGGCGAGCACCCGCCGCCGCACCTCTTCGCCCAGCGCCTCGATATCGTCAGCTCCGGCGGCACCGAGATTGATCAGGAAGTTGCAGTGCTTTTCGGAGACCTGCGCCTCGCCGATGCGCAGGCCGCGACAGCCGGCCTGGTCGATCAGTTCCCAGGCCTTGTGGCCGGGGGGATTGACGAAGGTCGAGCCGCCGGTGCGGCTGCGCGGCTGCGATTCGGTGCGCGTAGCATCGATCTCGGCGATACGGCGGGCGATGACGAGCGGGTCGCCGGGCTGGGCGCGCAGCCGGACGGAGGTGAAGATCCAGTCGGCCGGCGCGCTGCAGTGGCGGTAGCCGAAGCTGAGCGCGGCGGCACCGACACGATGCAGCTTGCCGGCGCGGTCGACCGCCTCGGCCGAGACCAGGACCTGTGCGAGTTCGCCGCCATAGGCGCCGGCGTTCATCATCACCGCACCGCCGATCGTGCCGGGGATGCCGCTCAGGAATTCGAGGCCGGCCAGCCCATGGTCGCGCGCCGTCAGCGCCACGTTGAGATCGGGGGCGCCGG